>OWID01000129.1_pt1 | contig 37642 bp, 42 predicted proteins | sample 1732661 | NCBI WGS metagenome assembly OWID01 (sample SAMN05065739, study PRJEB22554) | human gut metagenome | biome: ENVO:2100002; feature: ENVO:00000062; material: ENVO:00002003 | host: Homo sapiens | place: USA
CGAGATCTCCACTCGACTAGTCGTCGGCAGCGTCAGATGTGTATAAGAGACAGCTTTTTGTACTCGTTCATAAGCATGGACAATCGTACTGTGGTCTTTATTGAAATATTTTTCCAAAGAGGGAAAAGAATCATTCAGTTCTTCGCGGGCAATATACATTGCCATCTGCCTTGGAATGACCACATTTTTGGGACGGGATTTGCCTAAAACTTGTTCTTTCTTTACATTATAATACTTGCAGACAGTATCAATGATTGTTTCGGTAGATAAATGACTGTAAAGATCCACCTTGATAATATCGGCAAGGGCGTCCCGGGCATTTTCCAAAGTAAGGGGAACATTCTTGATCTGGCAATAACCGACAACCTGTTTGAAAGCGCCTTCCAATTCGCGGACACTGGAATTGATATTTCCCGCGATAAAGGAAATCACTTCTTCAGGCATATCAATATGTATGCGTTCTGCTTTTCTTTGCAGGATGATGGAACAAATTTCAAAATCGGGAGGAGAAATATGGGCAATCATACCGCTGGAGAATCGTGTTATCAAGCGTTCATGAAAATCTTTCAAATCGCTCGGTGTACGGTCACTTGTTGTAATGATGTAGTTATCATTGTCAGCAATCGCGTTAAAAGTGTTGAAAATTTCCATACGGGATGATTCTTTCGTACCGTTAAAAAATTGAATATCGTCAATAAGCAAGTAATCCACAGTGCGGTATTTTTCACGAAATTCCTGCATCTTTCCGCTGCGAATCGATTCAATGAGTTCATTCGTAAAGTTCTCGCTCGTTACAAAGAGAACGGAAAGATCAGGACGGTGAGTTTTTACATAATTGGAAATGGCAAGAAGAAGATGGGTCTTGCCCAAACCTGAAGGGCCGTAAATGAACAGTGGATTATAATTACTGGCTTCCGGCTTTTTTTTAGAATAATTAGTACCGGGAGAATCCGTATATTCTTCACAGGAAAGAGCGATGGCATGGGCTGATTGGAAAGCAATTTCATTACAGTTGCCGTGGACAAAATTATCGAAAGTATAATCGTCGAATTTATAAGGAAATTTCTTTTCCGGAGATTTAACCGGAAGAGGAACGGCAGAATGCCTGATGGAAGATGGATTATCCAAAATACTGGGAAGTTTAACTTCTTCCGGATTTTGCGGTTTGATATTCATAAAATCAGGCACTGCAGGTTTATCATAAATCTCCATATTTTCTTCTGTTTTATGGGAGTCTACTGAAGCATGAGAGTTTTCCTTTTTTTCCGTATCGGACATGGAAGAAGGAGAAGGTATTCCAAAATTTTCGGAAACTTCAGTAACAACAGGTATTTCCGGTGTCGGTTCAGCAGTAGGAACGTCGCTGCTTTCCTGGGTTTTAAGAACAAGTTTTACCGAGACTCCACTTTTTTCAGAAAGAATTTTCTCTATTTTCTTCTTGTAGACAGCATTAATCCAGGGAATCATATAAGGAACGGTGGATATGGCTGTGAAAATACCATCGGAAAAAGAAATGGGAAAAATGAAACTATAAAAGTTATTATAATATTCGGGATTTTTAATTTTTATTTCCTCTAAGACATGTGTCCAGAGTTCAAAAATTTCCATTTGTACATCCTTTCATACCCGGTCTGTTTAAAAGATGGATAAATCTGTGAATAACTGTGAATAACTGTGCACAACTTTATAAATATGTACATGCTTATCAGATTTTATCGGATAAAGTAAGAAAAGGAAAAAATTAATATTCCTGTGAATAATTTTATTGTACCATGTTGTCTTATCGCTGTCATTTACAAGATGTACCCTCCTCGGGATTACTTTATACTATTCAACGGGCACTTATCTATAAGGAAAGGAGCCTGTTGAAGAAAGGCAGAAGAGGGATTATTTTAGAAAATTGCTTGCTTTTTCCGAAGATATTTGTTATTATATTGCAGTCACATAGATGGTATCTATGTAAAAATACAGGGGCATAGCGCAATTGATAGAGCAACGGTCTCCAAAACCGTAGGTTGGGGGTTTGAGTCCCTCTGCCCCTGCCATATACGGCCCAATAGCTCAGCTGGATAGAGCACTTGACTACGAATCAAGGTGTCGGGAGTTCGAATCTCTCTTGGGTCACCAACAAAACCACTTTTATTTTGTCGGGATAAACGGTCACGTTTTTAACGGCAAGCTCAAACAGGGTCTTGATAAATTCGGGACTCTGTTTTTGTTTGAGTTGTTTTTGAAAAGTATCAATGATTTTATCAATATCAAAAGTTGTAGACTGTGCGATAGCCTGTCTGTCTTCGGCTTCTTTAATTTGCGTCCTGAGCCGCAGTATTTCTTCCTTGATTTGCGCCATTTTTGCGGATGTAAATTCATCTTCCCGGTCGGTCATATACAAATCGTATAATTTATCAAGCCGCTTAGAAGCATCGCTCTCCTGCTTTTTTAGCCTTTTTACCTGGTCTGTATAGTCCGGAACTTTGACGCCCATGTTGTTTTTAGCAATAATTCTTTTTATCTGGTCGTGTGCATCCGGAGCCGTAAATAATTTGCGTATTAATTGATATACTGTTTCTTCTATATCATCACGATTGATAAATTTCTGCGGGCATTTCTCATCTCCGACAAGACGCCCTTTCGGACATCTGTAGTAATAGTTTTTTATACCACGGCTGTTTTTCGTCGAGTGTGCGACCATAGCAGACCCGCATTTCCCACAATATATAAGACCTGATAAAGCATAGATAGCTTTTGCTTTTCCTGCTCCTGATCTTCTTTTATTCTGATCCAATTTAACTTGCACCTCCTCGAAAATTTCTCTTGAAACAATGGCCGGAATAACATTGTCAAAATACTGCACGTTAACACCTGTCTGATGTGTGTTTCTTTTTCCTTTGTGAAATAGTGTTTTGCCGAGGTATAAGTCGCCGACATATTTTCTGTTCCGCAGGATTTCGTATATAGAAGCAAGGGTAAATTCTTTCCCGGCACGGTTTCGATAACCGGCATTGAAAAGTCGCTTGCGAATAACGCCGTAATGAACACCTGCAGCGTACAAGTCAAAAATCATACGGACGGCAGGTGCTTCGTCTTCGTTGATGATTAACTTTTTATCAGCATCAACAGAAAAACCATATGGTGGGCGTCCACCTGTGCATTTACCTTGAATTGCGTTTTCACGCAGACCCTTTTTGATTTCGTTTGAAAGATTCCGCGAATAGTAAGCGGCCATGCCGACCAGCATAGACTCCATCATTTGACCCTCCGGAGATGTGCTGTCTATATCCTGACGACTGTAAGCATATTTTACGCCGGCTTCTTCCAATTTATGTTTTGTTATGTAATAATCGAGTTCGTTTCGGGCATTGCGATCTATTTTGTGAAATACTACGACATCGAATTTTCCCTTCTGCGCATCTTTTAGCATGAGCTTATACTGTTCACGGCCGATAGTCGTAGTGCCAGATTTCGCTTCATCGGCGTACTTTGCAACAATAGCATAGCCGTGTTTTTTACAGTATTCCGTGCTGTCCCTGAACTGCGCAAGGATAGATTCTTCGCGTTGGTTTTCAGAAGAAAATCTGGCGTATAAAGCGGCTCTAAGCATAAAAAAAAATCAGCTCCTTTGTTTGAATGGGGCTGATTATGCTATAATTATAGAGTAATCAGCCCGAGGTGGGTTATTACATTCTCCCACTATCGTATTGCCGTATGATAGTGGGATTTTTATGTTATGCAGGAATGTATACGCGATCAGTATTGGAACCTAATACTACAATATGATGATCGATTATCTCTTGGATTAAATCCTTTTTCAGACCATGTGCCTCAATTCCAGCGTCATCTAATATCTTCTGTAACTCGGCTTTTTTCATTTTAGATAGCATAACTTCTTTAGTTGCATCTTTCAGAATACCGGTATCGACAAATTCTTTAATAAAATCAGTCTCTTTATAGTTCGTTAGGGGCGCACTATTAAATAACATATTAAATGAGATGCCGTTCTTGTATTGATTTGCAAGATAGATAACGGTTTTTCTGAAAGATTCCACATCATCCGCCCAGTCAGCGTTATAAATATTCGGAACGATCCCACGCTCAATAGCCCGCAGTAAAATTTGAGTACAGCCCTCCGCGTCGGATAAAGAATTGTGATGATCTAATTTAAGACCCAACGCCGCGCACACTGTAGATAATTTATAATTGTTTAAACCCGGGAAAGCAGATCGCGCGGCTTCTACAGTGTCTATGTATAAAATGGGCTCATGCAAATTCAAAGAATAGACTTGATCACAGTGTTTTAAACAGCCGATATCAAATGGGGCATTGTGTGCTACGAGTACATATCCTCCGATAAAGTCGCACAAAGTAGATTTGTAATACTCTTCAAACGTGGGAGCTTCTTTTACGGTATCCCAAGTAATATGATGAATATGACTATTTGTAAACTGTTTTTCCGGCGGACGGATAAGCGAAGTTATTTTGTCTACAACTTGTCCATTTTCAACTTTCACAGCCGAAATGCTACAAATTGAAAAAGGCTGAGGGCTCGCGGTTTCCACGTCGATAGCAACAAAAGAATTTAAAGGATATTGATATGTGTGGTGACTGCTGATATCCATTCTCGCGAAGCCGTTGTATTCAGGTCGCCTAAACGGATCTAACGTGTGATCTACGCCCGCGCGTTCGCGTTCAACGGGTATACTAATCGATTTATCTTCGGACTTCTTTTTTCTAATAAAAGAAAAATACACCCACAACAAAATTAAAAATACTACAACGGCCATTTCATACTCCTTTCCAAAAACTCATTTAATTTCTGATTGCCGTAGTACCGCTAACCCTAATACTTTTATGCTTTCGCAAGTATCTTCGGTAAAAAACATAGGTGCATATTTACTGTTAGCTGAAGCTAAAGACACCGTTTTGCCAGCCTTATAAAAACGTTTTAGACATACTTTTTCGTTATCTATTTCAACGCAAGCTATTTTACCGTTTGGCACTTCGGGCATCGATTTAATAAAAACTATGTCGCCGTCGTTGATGTTTGCGTCGATCATACTGTCGCCGCGGACGGTAATGCAGAAGTCGACGTCATATTTATTCTCTACGTCATAGTAAGGCGTATCTTGATTGAGATCCTCAAGCGGCTGCCCGGCGGCCGCGTATCCCAGCATGGGGACTTTTTTAAATTGCGGGCGGTGCGTACCCGGTGGAATATCGTTTTTAGTTGCGATTCCCTCTAAATATGCGTCATATTTTACCTCTATTGCATATGGGTACCGATATACTGGTGTTTGGTTTATAGGGAGCCTACCATCATATTGCTCTTCTGTAATATAGAGCAAATTGCCGAATGCGTCGTCAGCGCTTTCAACAGCAGGACCTTCAGATGCTAAGTCGTCCGGAAGCAGGACTATGTGATCCGACATATAAGGTATGAGATCTATAGGCACTTGTAAAACATCGCACACTTTTGACATGTTTTTAACCGAGGCACCTAACGGATTCATAAGTATAGATCTTAGTGTAGAGTAGCTTAAACGCGTCAATTTGGCGCATTCGCGCAGACTCATATCTGAGTAATCAATTTTATATTTAAAATAGGCATAAATATATCTATTAAGTATGTGGCGCTTTTTTATAACTATATTATCGTCATACGTATTCATGAAAAGGTCCTCCTTAGCTGCATTTTACCATAAAAATAACGATATATCAACCGAAAATAGTAAATTTTTAAAACTTATGGTTGAAATATTGACAACAAGGGTTTTACGTGGTATTCTGAATGTGGTCGAAAAAGCAACCAATTTTAACTGGAAGGAGGATAGATATAGATCATGTTTCCGAATATTTTAGCGGAACTCGGGCGAAGGAAATGGACAATTCTAAAATTGTCTGAGTTGACGGGGATCCCGTACAGCACCCTACGAATGAAGCTCAACGGGGATTCTCCGACGTCTGTCGAAGAAGCTTGTCGAATCAAACGGGCTTTCGGCTCCTCATATTCAATTGAGCACCTTTTTTTTACCCATGATGAGCGAAATATCAATCAATATAGAAATCGAGGTGATTAAATTTGAGAGTTTCAGACGATCTCCCGTCGGTTATCGAAGTCAGCTATCAACCGCCGGGAGAAGAAGCGGATTTCTACGAGTACAAGCTGGCAAAGTGGATTATAAGTTTATCGAAAGAACAGGAGGACTCAACATGATTGACAAAATGATAAATTGGCTATGGTTGTTCGTGTTTATCACGATGATTATTGCAGTCGTGGAGAAGCTGTCATGCGTACGTTTTTAGTCGCATTTACGGCAATTGTTCTCTTAGCCGGCTATGCAGTACAGCTGCCGGAAAAGACGGTGCCGTATAAAGTAACACTCAGGAATGGCGAAAGTGTTTGGGATGCCTGCACGAAAGTCGCAAGCAGCAAAGACGACGTACGGGAAGTGGTCTACAACACGTTGAAAGAAAACCACATAAAAAATCCCGGTGATGTTCAGCCGGGTACAGAGTTAGTTATTCGAGTAAAGGAGATGAAGTAATGGATGAGAAAACTATTTCGGTGGCACTTACCGAAGATGACTGGTATTTATTGCTTAGGATTTTAGCTGCTGTCAAAAAGTGCGCACCGGTGTCTCTTGAAATTGATCTTAACAGTATCAGCTACAGAATAAAAACCGGCTTGGAAGAAGAAAAGAATAAAATTTTTTAACGCTGAAAGGAGATAAAGATGGCTTGTAGGGGAGACGTCGATACTGAAGATTTAGAACGGATAGTCTCTATCGCGCGCAGCGGAGGAAATATACTCTGCGGATATTTTAAAGATTTCGAAAGCTGCCTGTCTATTGAACAGAAAGAAAAAGTGATAGCTGCTACGGATTTTTTTGAAATGCTAGCGGATCACTTAGAAACACTAACGGCAGCTGTCGAGGCTATGAATTACAGAGAGGAGATGTATGAATGCGGAGAAGACTATTAACTATTTTATTCACATTGTTAGCGCCCTTCGCGGCGCATGCGGAATGGATCGTCGCAGAGTGCAGCGCTTACACACCGTATGACTGCGGTACGATTACCGCAACAGGCGAAACAGTCCATGTTGGCGGGGTAGCTTGTAACTTCCTGCCGTTCGGGACAGTGGTTGTCATCGACGGAGTGGAATACATCGTAAATGACCGCTGCGGCATAGAAAATTGCATAGATATTTTTATGGAGAGCTATGAAGAAGCGATTCAGTTCGGAAGACAGTACAAGGAGGTTTATATCAAGAGATGAATCCGATTATGCAACCAATCATTAATAAATACGTTGTGCTGTATGTGGCGCACCCTTTCGGTGGAGATTTAGATAATGTTTCCCGCGCGGAAATTCAACTGTCAAAACTGCAAAAACTGCTGCCCCGACATACCTTAGTATCGCCAATCCACAACTGGGGATATCTGGATTATGAGATGGCGGATCAGGTAGCGGCAATCAGCGACTGCATAAACTTGCTTCTCCGGTGTGATGCTCTCGTGTTAACGGGGTGGTGGGAAACATCAGCGGGATGTCGGGCAGAGTATATCGCGGCAAAAGTAAAAGGCTTACCGATTTTCACTTTCGACGGTGACGATCTGCAGTCCATATAGAAAGGAGAATTTATGAAAAAGACAAAAATAAACAGGCTGTACGACCTGTACGTAGACAATCCCGCGATTAAAGATCAGGAAGCCGCGGAACTGCTGGACACGGACTACCGAGCCATAGGCGTCATGAAACGACGGCTTAGGGACCACGGGTACATCCAAATCAAGGATAACAGCGAAGTATCTATCCTCATGCCGTATAAAGACCAACCGGAAAAAGGAATCAGCGGACTTCGGCTCGAAGTTGTTCTAGAAATGCTGGAGTACTACCGGGAAGATTTCCGCGGGCAAGAAACTTTTGCTGAGCGGATGAAAGTCGGCAGAGAAATCCGCCTGCTGTTAGACATGATCCGCTAAAAGGAGGTAATTACATTGTTTAAATGCACAGGATGCCCGCATTACGGATACTGCATACCCGACGATTGCGCGGACATGAAAAAGACCCATGAACAGCAGCCACTGGTCAAGGGTCAAAGAAGAAAAACTTCTATCTCAAGGATACTACAAAGAAAGCGAAAAGACAATGGACTACAAAACTTTTATTGACTCAAAAAGCCGAATATCCGAAAGCTACGGGTTTGAAATATCCGCAGAAGATCTTCATCCCAGCCTGTTCGACTTCCAGCGGGATATCGTCCGCTGGGCACTTGCTAAGGGCCGCGCCGCTATTTTTGCCGATTGTGGACTTGGGAAAACTCTGATGCAGCTTTCATGGGCATATGAGGTGACGCGGCATACAGGAAAACCTGTCTTGATTTTAGCCCCGCTGGCGGTTTCCGCGCAGACGGTAGCCGAAGGGCAGCGCTTTGGGATCCCTGTCCACCTTTGCGAAAAAGCAGAAGACGTAACCCCGGGAATTAATATTACGAACTATGAAAAGCTGGATCGCTTTGATACGTCAGTTTTTTCAGGAGTAGTGCTGGATGAGTCGTCTATTTTGAAATCGTTTACCGGCAAAGTCCGAACTCAGCTGATTGAGTCGTTCAGCTGTACACCGTACCGGTTAGCATGCACAGCTACGCCCGCGCCGAATGACTTCATGGAACTTGGTAACCATTCTGAGTTCTTAGGGGTTATGTCACGGACGGAGATGTTGTCTATGTACTTCGTTCACGACAGCGGGGAAACGTCTAAGTGGCGACTCAAAGGACATGCTGAAACCAGTTTCTGGCGATGGATGGCCAGCTGGGCTGTCGTTCTGGATAACCCGAAAAGCTTAGGCTACGAAGACGAGGGTTACACGCTTCCTGAAATCTGCATGCACGAAGTCGTTGTTGACGGCGACGCCCCGGTAACCGAAAAACTAACTCTGACGCAAAGGCGATCCGCTCGGAAAGAATCACTGCAAGACCGCTGCCAAGCGGCAGCGGAACTGGTCAATAACAGCACGGAGCAGTGGCTCGTATGGTGTGATCTCAACGCGGAATCGGAAGAACTTCACCGGGTGTGCAATCTGTCACAGGAAGTAAAAGGCGCAGATAAAGCTACGCATAAAATAAACGCTATGACAGGTTTTTCTGTGGGGCTGCTGAAATGTCTAATCACAAAACCGAGCATCGCAGGTTTCGGGATGAATTGGCAGAACTGTCACAACATCATTTTTGTAGGACTGTCAGATAGTTATGAACAATTTTATCAAGCGGTAAGACGATGCTGGCGATTCGGGCAAAAGAAAGCGGTGGATGTGTACATCATCATCTCCGCGAAAGAAGGCTGTGTGAAAGAGAACATCGAACGCAAAGAAGCAGACAGCCGTAAAATGCGAGACGCCATGATTACACTGACAAAGCAGGCCGTCAAGGAAGAACTAAAAGCAACTTGTCGCGTTATGGCAAAATACGAACCCAGCGTCGATATGATTTTACCAAAATGGGCGGAAATGGAGGTGGCATAGCACTTGAAAGTGATTGATCAATATGTTTCAGACCGGGTGTCCCTGTACAATGGCGACTCTATAGAAATACTTAAGGGCTTGCCGGAGCACTGCATACATTATGCAATGTTCTCTCCGCCGTTCAGCAGCTTATATACGTATAGCAACAGCGACCGTGACATGGGCAACAGCACGGGGGATGATCAGTTCTACCAGCATTTTCTTTTTCTAGTAAAAGAACTGGCACGGGTCATTATGCCGGGGCGGCTGGTCTCTGTACACTGTATGGACATCCCGAAAATGAAAAGCAGGGACGGCGTTATCGGGCTTAAAGATTTTCCCGGAGAGCTAATTCGGGAATTTGAAAATGCAGGCTTTATCTACCACAGCCGTGTCATCGTCTGGAAAGACCCATTGGTAGAGGCTACCCGGACAAAAGCACTGGGGCTTATGCACAAACAGCTGTGCAAGGACTCCGCGATGTGCCGAATGGGGCTGCCGGATTATGTATTGACTTTCCGACTACCGGGAGGCAATCCGGAACCGGTCAGCCATGAAAACGGGCTTAGCCGATTCTATGGCGATGATGAGCCGGAAGGTATAAAAGGTGCAAGGCCAGAACCGGACGCTGATCTGATGGCTAAAAAAGAAAAGTATAACACCGAACCTGTTTATAGCCACCAAGTATGGCGGCGGTATGCGTCTCCGGTGTGGATGGATATCCGGCAAAGCAATACGCTGAACCGGGCAGCCGCCAGAGATGAAAAAGATGAACGGCATATCTGTCCGCTACAGCTGGATTTAATAGCCCGATGTCTGGAACTCTGGACAAATCCGAACGACATCGTTTTAGACCCGTTTGCCGGTATCGGCAGTGTTCCCGTCGTAGCTTTACAGATGGGGCGCCGGACTATGGGCTTTGAATTAAAAGAATCTTATTTTAAGCAGGCAGTGCTTAACTGCCAGAAAGAGGAAAATCATGATAACAGTAACATTTGAAGGCTCCGCAGCCGAAGTACTTAGCGAAATGCAGGTGTTTTTGAAAAATACAGCCGCCCCAAAGGGAAGTACTGTAGAAGTTACGCCGGAAAAGATAACTATTGCAAATACTGCTGCTCCGCAGATCAGCAAGGTTAAAATACCTGATTCGGTACCTAAAGCAACTAAATCGCCCGCTGCCCCAGTACAGGCCCACACTGTCCCAGTAGCCCCGGCTAAAGAATACACACAGGCCGAAATTCTTGCAGCTTGCGGACCGCTGATGGACGCTGGGAAAGTACCGGAACTGACACAGATTATTCAAGAGTTCGGAGTAGCTTCCATGATGGAAATTCCACAGGAAAAGTACGGCGAATTGGCAGTTAAGCTCCGCGCGATGGGGGCTAAGTTATGACACAGCACGCCTTATTAAGCGCCTCAGGAGCGCATAAGTGGCTCGTGTGCACAGCATCAGCAAGGCTGGAGGCAGAGTTCCCCGACACAACCAGCGAATTTGCCCGCGAGGGAACACTGGCACACTCGATCGCCGAACTGAAACTACGGCGGTATGCTATCGAGCCGATGAGCCCCGCCACATTTACCCGGCGGATGAATAAACTGAAAAAAGATCCTCTGTATCAAAAAGAAATGGATGGCTATACGGAGGAATACCTGGACTGCATTAAGCAGATCATGCTGGCTTATGACACAAAGCCCTACGTAGTAGCTGAGAAAAAAGTTGATTTCAGCCGGTTCGTTCCGAAAGGCTTCGGCACTGCCGACTGCCTAATCATGACACCAGACGCCTTGCATGTTGTGGATTTTAAATACGGTAAAGGCGTACCGGTAGACGCCAAAGACAACCCGCAGCTGAAGCTATACGCTCTGGGAGCTCTGTCCGAATACGGGCTGCTGTATCAGTTTAAAACAATCCACATTCACATCGTACAGCCGCGGCTGAAAATCTTAGGAACAGATACATTCTCACGAGCTGCGCTTACAGACTGGGGTAACTCCGTCGTAAAACCGAAAGCCATAGAAGCGTTTGACGGCCCGGGAGAATTTCATCCCGGAGATCACTGCCGATTCTGCCGGGCGAGGGCTCAATGCAAAGCGAGATCCGAGTATTACGCTGCTTTAGCGGAAACGGCCAAAGAAAACGCCAACCCTGCGTTAATTACGATGACCGAACTGGGGGAATACCTCAAAAAAGCCGGAGCTTTGAAAAAATGGGCGGAAGATCTGCAAGCATACGCGCTATCCAGCTGCCTTTCTGGTAAAACAGTACCGGGATGGAAAGCCGTAGAAGGCCGCGGCAGCCGCGTATTCACGAGTACCGATGAGGCGTTTAAAGTCCTCACGGACAATGGGATTGATGAGTCCCTGCTGTACAGTCGCGTACCGGCCACACTGGCGCAGACAGAAAAAATCATAGGCAAGAAAGTATTCGAAACCCTACTCAGCAAGTACGTAATTAAAAACCCCGGAAAGCCGACACTGGCACCGGAATCAGACAAACGAGAAGCAATCAGCAATGTGGTATCTGCAAAAGATATATTTAAACCTGTAGGAGGTAACTAATCATGGAAAACACAAACATCGTATTAAGAAATGTCAGACTCAGCTATGTACACATTTTAAAAGCCTATGCACGGATACCCGGCGCCGAGGCGAAGTACCAAACGACAATTCTCGTACCGAAAACGGACATTGCGGCAAAGGCGGAAATTGACCGTGCTATCGAAGCCGCTAAAGCAAACGGAATTACCGGTAAATGGAACGGCGTAGCGCCGGCTATCGTCGCTACCCCGGTACATGACGGAGATGGCCTTACCCAAAACGGCGCCGAATATGGCCCTGAATGTAAAGGACACTGGGTATTCACTGCGTCAAGCGCCGCAGATAAGCCCGTAGAGGTAGTAGACGCTAATTTGAACCCCATCATTTCACCAACACAAATCTACAGCGGTATCTACGCTAATATCTCCGTCAATTTCTTCCCGTATAACTTTCAAGGTAAAAAAGGCATCGGCTGTGGGCTCGGCCCCGTGCAGAAAGTTGCCGACGGCGAACCTTTAGGCGGACAGGCGCCGTCCGCTAAATCTGTATTTGCTGCGCAGCCTACTGCCGTGCAGAAAGTAAATCCATTAACCGGGCAGCCGATGTAAATAGTGGAGGCCCTTAACCGGGCCTCTTTCATTATTATCTGAAAGGCTCATTATGAAACACCTCAGTATAGACATTGAAACTTTTTCAGACGTAGATATTAAAAAATCCGGTCTGTTTAAATACTGCGAGTCCCCCGTCTTTGAATTATTGCTTTTTGCATATGCCTACGACTTCGGAGATGTCCATGTCGTGGATCTGGCACAAGGAGAGAAAATCCTAGATTCTGTTATATCCGATCTGAATAATCCCGAGGTTATCAAACACGCATATAACGCGTCATTTGAAATCACAGGGCTCAACCGCTACGGATATGCTACTTCCCCGGAGCAGTGGCGCTGTACAATGCTTCACGGTTTATATCTTGGCTATCCGGCGGGGCTGGCTTTCTTAGGTGCTGCGTTAGGTATTCCCGAGGACAAACGGAAATTATCCACCGGCAAAGCACTTATCCGTTATTTCTGCGTACCTTGTAAACCGACAAAACGAAATGGGGGGCGAACCCGCAACTTACCGAAACACGATATAGATAAGTGGCATTTATTCAAAGAATACAACGCGCAGGATGTAGTTACCGAAATGGAAGATTACCGGCGGCTATCTGCCTACCCCGTACCGGGCTGGGTACAGGATGACTGGGTCATCGATTACGAACTAAATCGACGAGGCATTCAGCTTGACATGGATCTAGTTCGAGGAGCTCTGGCCATCGACGATCAACATAAGACAGAACTCGTGGAAAAAGCCATACAAATAACCGGACTTACCAATCCGAACAGTCGCAATCAGCTACTCACGTGGATTAACGATAACTCCGACCTGAAATTGGAAAAACTTACAAAAGAAACCGTGGCCGAGAGCCTGCAGATTGCAGAGGATCAAGTGGCCGAAGTACTGCATATCCGACGGGCTTTAGCAAAAAGCAGTATTTCTAAATATGAATCTATGAAGAATGCTGTATGCGCTGACAGTCGTATCCGCGGCGTGCTGCAGTTCTACGGGGCTAACCGAACAGGGCGTTGGGCGGGGCGGCTGGTACAAGTGCAGAATTTACCGCATGACGTGCCCGCGGCTATGGATATGGCCATCAGATTAGTTAAAAACGGAAACATCCGTGGTGTCAAGCTCATGTACGGACATACATCAACTACTTTATCCCATTTGATCCGTGCAGCTTTCGTCGCTCCGGAGGGGAGCTTACTCTGCGTATCGGACTTTTCTGCCATCGAGGCGCGCGTGCTGTCGTGGCTGGCAGATGAAAAATGGCGGCAGGATGTTTTTGCAAAAGGCGGAGATATCTATTGCGCTTCTGCATCCAGTATGTTCGGCGTGCCCGTCGAAAAACACGGAGTCAACGGACACCTGCGGCAGAAAGGCAAAGTAGCAGAATTGGCACTAGGCTATCAAGGGGGGCCTTCGGCTCTTATTACGATGGGCGCCCTGAAGCAGGGACTTACTGAAGACGAGCTGCCGGATATCGTCCATCGATGGCGTGGAGCTAACCCACGTATTTGCGGACTCTGGTATGACGTAGATGGCGCAGCACTTTCTGTCATGTCTGACGCCCGCCCGGTAGGTCTTCCGCACGGAATACTTATCTCGCGAGAATGTAATCTCTTATACGGGTATGACTACTTGACGATACAGCTGCCAAGCGGGCGAAAACTATATTACCCGCAGCCTTATATTAACGAAAATCAATTCGGAAAACCTGCACTGCATTACCGGGTACAGGCGGGAATTAAATGGAGCCACACATCAACCTACGGCGGTAAGCTGGTAGAGAACATCACACAAGCAATCGCGCGGGACTGTTTAGCACTGGCAATCAACCGACTTGTAAAAGCTGGATATAAACCGCTTATGCATATACACGATGAAGTGGTACTCGAAGTACCTAAAACCCAAATACACGAAGATGAAATAAATAGGATTAACCAGATTATGTGTGCACCGATACCGTGGGCGCCGGGGCTGCTGCTTAACGCTGACGGCTTCATAAGCCCGTACTATACAAAAGACTGAAAGGGGGGGAGTACTTGAATTACGACAGAAAACTGACTATCAGCATCGGAAACAGCCGCATGTCTAAACAATGGACAGCGGCAGAGTGCATGTGGTCGGAATTTATCGAAAAACTACGCACGCCGCAGCGAACAGCCGAGCTATACGAAGAATATCTCCGGATGGGCAAAGCACAGCAAGGGGCGCTGAAAGATATAGGTGGTTTTGTAGGGGGCACGTTAAAAGGATCGCAGCGTAAAGCATCTGCAATTACCGGCCGCGATCTGGTTACGTTAGATCTGGACAACATCGCAACCGGAGAAACGGATAACGTTATCCGCCGGGTAAACAGCTTAGGAATCGGATATGCCATTTATTCTACACGGTCTCATGCACCTTACCGTCCACGACTCCGAGTAATTATCCCGCTGGATAGGACAATAACCGCTGATGAGTATGAACCTATCGCGCGGAAACTGGCGAGCTTGATCGGGATAGAACTTTGTGATCCGACAACTTTCGAGGCGCCAAGGCTTATGTACTGGCCCGGGTGCAGCAAAGACAGTGAATACGTTTTTGATTATGCCGACGCACCATTCGTTAGTTCTGATGGGATTTTAGGACAGTACGAAGATTGGCACGACGTAAGAACATGGCCGCAGGTACCGGGAAAAGAACTGAAAGCAAAGATACTACTATCTAAGCAGGCAGACCCGACGAAGAAACAGGGGATCGTCGGCTCATTTTGCCGTACGTACGATATCCGCGGCGCCATACAAGCATATATTCCGAACGCATACACAGAAACAGACCATACCGACAGATTGACATATACCGGCGGAACAACCGTAGCCGGGGCAGTGTTGTACGACGATGACAAGTTCCTGTACAGCCATCATGCTACAGATCCTTGCAGCGGGCAGCTGGTTAACGCTTTTGACCTTATTCGATTGCATAAGTTCGGCAGTACTGACGATAACGTCAAAGAAAACACGCCAATTAGTCAAATCCCGTCATATCGGGCGATGAAAAAGCTGGCTATGCAAGACAGCGCAGTCATGACCGACCTGAACATGACCGCTGCAGTTCATGCGTCGGATGTGTTTTCTTCAAACGCCGGCAAAAGTGATCAAAAACCAGCTGAGGGCGTCAACTGGATGCAGGAAGCGAAACTGGCGTATGACGACAACACCGGACGGCCGAAAAAGACGATGGACAACATTATCCGAATCCTGAATCACGACCCGGAGCTGGCGGGGAAAATCGCTATCGATGAGTTCTCTACCCGGGGGCTGGCGCTGGACAGCTTGCCGTGGAATACCAGCGACCTGAAACGACAGTGGACAGACACGGACGACGCGGGGATCGCATGGTACTTGGAAGATAGATATGGTATTACAGGACGCGACAAAATCAGCGGGGCGCTTATGCTCGTATCAGAGCAGCAACGGTTTAACGATGTTAAGGATTATCTTCTTAGCGTGTCCTGGGATGGTGTTTATCGCCTTGATATGGCTTTCCATGACTACTTAGGCAGTAAAGATACTCCGTACACCCGCGGGGCGGCTCGAAAGTCGTTTACGGCAGCCGTAGCCCGTGTCATGACGCCCGGGTGTAAGTATGACTACGTTCCGGTATTTATTGGCCCGCAGGGAATAGGGAAGACCACGTTTTTGAGGACAATTGGAAAAGGCTGGCACAGCGACAGTCTGCAGAGTTTTCACGGAAAAGAAGCGGCAGAACTTATACAAGGTATATGGATCAATGAAATCGGAGAAATGACAGGATACAGCAAATCAGGAGATAACGAAATCAAGCAATTTCTTTCCCGCTGCGATGATGTATACCGACAGCCATATGGCAGGCACACAGGAAGATATCCTCGAAAAGGTGTATTCTTCGGCACATGTAATGACCATGATTTTCTGAAAGACCCTACCGGGAGCCGTCGTTTCTGGCCGATTGATGTAGGCGTCGAACCAGTAACGAAAAGCATATGGCAGGACCTACCAGATGAAGTAGACCAGCTATGGGCAGAAGCCGTAATGCGGTGGAAACAGCATGAACCGATATACTTTGAAGATCCAGCTATAGAAGCAATGGCTAAACAGGAACAAGACAGACACCGCGAAGATAGCGCAAAAGATGGCCTGATTCAGGACTTTCTGGATAGGTTAATTCCAATAGAATATGATTCCCTGTCGCTGGCAGCCCGAAGAATGTACTGGGCAGGCAACGCAACGGGAGTTACCGGCACAAAGCTGCGAGATAAGACTTGCGCGCTGGAGATCTGGTGCGAGTGCCTCGGCGGCGAGCCCCGCAGCATGAAACGGGCGGACGCCCGGGAAATCAATCAAGTGTTATGCCAACTTCCGGAATGGAAGAGAAATGTATCCCGGAGGCGTTATAGCTATTGTGGAACACAGCGAGGCTTTGAAAGGATATTTATTCAGAATAGTAAATAAATATCCTTAATAATCCGTTAATGTGTCGTGAACATTCAATGTGCACAATCAAGGCCGTATTGAGAATAAAACACAGCCTATTTGAGAACCAAAGAGGATTTTAAGAAATGCCAAAGAGAATTTTAATCATTAGGTCATGCCTAAAACGTGAACATTAAAAAAGTTTGTTCACGCCTAAAGTTCACGGCAGTTAAACGACTATATCTATCTAAACTACCTAACGTGAACAACGTGAACATAGTTATGAAGAGTTTAGAAAAACAAGGAGTATTGAACAAGGTGTACGGTAATTGTGTCTTACGCGCCAGAAATAAAAATAAAATGTTGACCCCTGCGCGCGTGCGAATAAAAATTTTATATACATATATAGGCGAACGCAAAAAGTATTTTCATGCAAGGAGGGTAAATCATGCAAATAGTTAAACATTCGGAAAGAGATGCTGAAAAGTTATTAGTTAGCAAGATTAAAAAACTGGGTGGCAAGGCTTATAAATTTACGTCACCCGGCAGCGCCGGGGTACCCGACAGGATTATCATTCTTCCGGGAGGGTACGTAGAATTTGTAGAAATGAAATCCGAAACCGGGATGCTTAGCGTTCTTCAGAAATTATGCATATCCCACTTGCGGGCATTGGGGTGTCGTGTTGAGGTGATATACGGAGTGAAAGACGTAGACACTTATGTAACCCGCGTGAAGAAAATGATAAAAAACGGAGGCGCAGTATGAACTTTGTACCGCATCAGTACCAGCAGTATTGCATGAATCGAATCGTGCAAGATCCGGCTATCGGGCTATTTCTCGACATGGGGCTTGGAAAAACGATTATTACGTTGTCTGCGATTAATGAATTAAAGTACGGGCGGTTTCAGGTAAAGAAGGTATTGATTATAGCCCCGAAAAAGGTAGCCGAGGCAACGTGGCAGCGCGAGGCGGCAAAATGGGACAACGTAAGCTATTTAAGGATTTCCACTGTACTCGGCAGCACGTCTAAACGTATTCGGGCATTACATACGCCGGCGGATGTTTATATTATTAATCGGGAAAATGTGGTGTGGCTAGTGGATTACTATAAAAACGACTGGCCTTTTGACATGGTGGTAGCCGATGAAATGAGTAGCTTCAAAAACCATCGTGCAAAGCGATTTAAGGCCTTAGCGGCTATCAGGAGTCATATTACTCGTTTGGTGGGCTTGACAGGCACTCCTAGTCCGAATGGGTTATCAGATTTATGGAGTCAGGTGTATCTCTTGGATCAAGGTAAACGGTTGGGTAAATATTTTACGCATTTCCGGGAACGATACTTTGAGCCCGGGCGGCGGTGCCGCGAAGTGGTGTACTCATACGATCCGAAAGAAGGAGCCGAAAAAGCAATTATGGATGCTATTTCCGATATCTGTGTGTCGATGAAGTCAGAAGATTATCTAGAGTTGCCGGAAATTGTTTATCACGATGTTCCGGTAGCCCTTAGCGCCAAAGCACAAAGAGATTATAACGAGCTGGAGAAAAAAATGGTTTTAGATTTAGGCGACGACCACGTACTTGATGTTACCAGTGCGGCAGCACTGTCTAATAAACTGCAGCAGCTGGCTAATGGAGCTGTGTACACAGACGATGGCGGATGGCAAGAGATTCATAATGATAAGATAGAGGCTTTTATGGAGTTGATAGAACAGCTTAACGGGAAGCATGCGATCGTGTTTTATAACTTCCGGCATGACTTAGATCGTCTAAGAGCCGCATTGCAGAAAACCAATTTACATGTACGTCAATTACAGACGTCAGCGGACGAGCTGGATTGGAACGCGGGCAAGGTGGATATTTTACTGGCCCACCCCGCTAGTACGGCTTACGGTTTAAATCTTCAGGACGGCGGAAACCATGTTGTTTGGTTTGGGCTAAATTGGTCTCTGGAATTGTATCAGCAGGCTAATAAGCGATTACATAGGCAAGGTCAAAAAAATAGAGTCATTGTTCATCAGTTGATCTGTGAGGGTACTCGTGATGAGGATTTGGCTAGGGCGTTACTCATGAAAGATGCGGCGCAGCAGTACGTAATGGATAGCTTGAAAGCCAGAGTAGATAAGTATAGGAGGCAACAATGACAGAGATTTTGATTTTCGTAATTGGTGCTTGGATTGGTTCTATCGTCGGTGTCGTAACAGTAGCGTTGTGCGTCGCGGTAGGCAGGAGGAGGAGAAATGACGGTTAAAGAGTTTTTACGGTCGGTCCGAGAGCAGGACCGCTTGTTACGTGCGTATGAGCAGGAATTAGAAGATCTAAGGCGCAGAGCGTATAACATCTCAAGTCCAAAGCTGGGGGATAAGATACAGTCGAATCACTTAGCTACGCTTGATGAGATTGTTGACAAACTGGACTCACAGATCGAGAAGGTAAATGCCGCATGGGATGAGCTGATTGACAAGAGAGAGCAGGCTAAAGCATTGATTGACAGCGTGGATGACAAGAGTGCTAGGTGCGTGCTGTATCTGTACTACATCTTAGGGCAAACATGGGAGCAGATAGCCGTGGACATGAATTATACAATCCGAAGGATTTATCAGCTGCACGGTCAAGCTTTGAAAAATTTAGAGGATGATTTCACTAAATTTCATTATATTTCACTATAAGGCGTGATATTATGGTAAAGGGAAATTTAAGGATGAACCTCCTTTCCGCAAAAAGCACATGTCACTCCCCGGCATGTGCTTTTTGTTTACCTTTTTAATATTTCAATCGGTGAACAATGGGGGTATGTTTCGGAATTCCAAGGCTCAGGACCGCAATTCGGCGGGTCCTTTTTAATTTTTCTCAACAGATGTATTTTAATAGACGGGTGTATATCAAATGACAAACACGGCACGAAACAGGGCAATCAAAAAACTAAATAACTACATCTGGACACTGCAGCATAGGTGCGACACGATTAACAAAGTTAATGAAAATCTCATTATGCAGTATTGCCGGTTTACTGTTTTAGCCGAAGAAATATCTCAGGAATTAACTGCTAACTTAGACAAAATGGATGCGGCTAACGTTGAGGCGCATTTGCGGCGGTATGAACAGTTTAACAAAACGGCGCTGGGGATTTATAAAGCATTGAAGTTTGACAAAATAAAGGATGAAGAGGCCGACAACGGAAATCCTTTTACGCGCATGCTGACTGAAGCACAGAGTGATGGCGATTTTTAAACGCTGCAATACGTGTCATCAGCTCTACGACGGGTACAGATGCCCTGTGTGTACACGCAAATTTGCTAAAAAATATCAAACTGAGAACACAGCAAAAAAAGTATATGCATCCCGTTTATGGCAGAAATGCCGCAAAAACGTGCGTATAAAATACATGGATTATGATATTTGGCTGCTTGGAATTGGCGTTTTACAGCGGTTAGATAATCCGATCATTCATCACATCAAAGAGCGGGATGAAAGACCGGATTTGCTGTTTGCTTTAGACAATCTGATTACCGTTTCCGAAAAAAGTCATGGAGAAATACACGCATTGTATAGAGCTGGCGGGGTGAAAAAAGAGTATGCACTACACAGGATAGCCGACGGCATAGCAGAATTTGAAAAGAGGTTTGGCGATGGTTGAAGATGAAATTAAGCTGCTGAAAGTACCGGCAGAACTTAACGAATTTATTGGAGACTATTACAAAGCTCTGGTAAAACGGGCAGATAATGAACTGGTAGGAGAGTCGGAATATCGGTGTTTTAAGCGGTTTCTGGATCTGTACAATTCGGGAAAATACAAATTCGCATTTAACGCAATGCGCAGGATGTTCCAGTTTATAAATTTACTGATTTATGTAGACGAAGACGGTAAAGCTAAACGCTTGAGTCTGTACCCTGTTCAAAAGTTTATTATGTGCGGGATCTTCGGGCTGAGATATCCTGATGGCCGGTACTTGGTTAATACGGCGAAACTGTATATGGCGCGCCGTAACGGGAAAAGCTTTCTATTGTCTGCAGTACTACATTATCTAATGGGAATGAGCAAATTCCGGAATGAACTGATTGTACTCGCGTCATGCAAAGGGCAGAATGCGACTATCTGTTTTAAAGAATTTTGTAAATTTATTGATAATGATCGCCGCTTGAAGGAGGTTTTTGACAACGTAAACAAGACGGCGTGCTGGGCAAAGCACAAGAACACCGGGAACTATTTAGAAATGTTCCGGACAGGGGGAAGTGCGAAGAACTCATTGGATGGTTACACGAACAAAGTAGCCGTTATCGATGAAGAAATGCTCTGTGATGAGATCATCACTAAAACAATTCAAGACGGGCAGGCGCATTTTAAAGATGCGTTACTTGTCGCGATGTCTACAGCGCAGTTTGAAATCGGTGGAGACAATCATAAAAGCTGGTTGACTTTGAGAAAGATGTTGTATGAAGATCTTTTGCCAGATAATGTTTTCTTGTTTTTAGCAGAGCCCGACGCGGCGGATATTCAGAGTAAAGACTATGCGAATATCAAGTTGTGGGGTAAAGCAAATCCGGTACTGTTGTTTGAACAAGACGGGTTTACCATTAAAGACCATATCCGAAAAAAATATCTGCAGAAAGCTAAAGAGGCGGTAGCGAAGAAAGGGTTTACGCTGCAGTCGTTTGTGACGAAACAGTGTAACACTTGGTACTCGGCCGAAGATAAACAGGTTTGTACATACGATCAATTGATAGCTTGCGGAACAGATACTACTTTTGAAGACCTGATACAAGCAGGGTATAAAGACTGGTACTTAGGAATTGACGCTTCACAAACAGTCGATTTAACATCGGTGGATTGGCTAACGTACTACGGAGTAGACCAGACGGGGGCAATGGTGGATAAAGATGCTCCCGCGGCCGGGTATAGATTGTTTATACACAGCGTATCATGGATGCCCGAAAAGAAATTGCAGGATCACGTAACGTCAGATAAGTTTTGTTATCGAGATTACCTTGATACGGAACTTTTTTTATGTTCCGGCGCAGGCGGTGAGAATATTGACACGGTACAGGTTTTTGAATACATAGACAAAACTCGGACAGATCACGACTTGCACTACGTAACGATAGCAGCCGATCCCTACAATATCGCCGGGATACAAGACCGGTTGTCTGAGATATGCGATACATTCATATTGCAAAACCAGAGTCCGAAAGCGCTAAGTCAGTATATCGAAGCGTTGTCGCAGCACTTTAAAGACGGGGTTATTGCCTACGCTAAAGGGCGTGAAGATATATTTCTAAAAGCCGTTACGAACTCTTTATTAGTGCGGAACAGTACCGGATTTTATTCTATCGAAAAAATTACTCTTCGCGCAGACAGCAATATTCGAATAGACCCGCTGGACGCGGCGCTGACGGGATTTATTGCGTGCTACATTGATTTCAACCGGCGTACTCCGTCTGGCGATGAGCTGGTAGACGACTGGTTTGACATGATGAAAGGCAGGTGAGTACATGATTACACCGGAAGAATTAAAGGAGTATCTGCGTATCCCGTATGACGATGACGACGCTTTTATCCGGCGGATTATAGATACCGGTTATGGATACTTGGAAGATGCAATTGATGATTACAAAGCGCTGTACAAAGCAAATGAACGATTTCGCAATAAAGCCGATTTATGGGTAATGACCCAGTGGAGCCCGCAGATGTACGATCAGCGGGAAGGCATGTCAAGTATTGCCGATGCAGGTTTGAACTACGGAGCACGGGCGATGCTTACACAATTACAATTTTACCGATTGGAGGAAAAATAACATGGATTTGAAAATCAACGGAGCTATTAAAGCTGCGGAAGAAGTAGTTAAGTCATTAAATGAGGCTACGGAGGATGTTACGTTGGTGATTAACTCTCCCGGGGGCAGTGTGCTCGAGGGGCTGCAGGTGGTTAACGCGATCAGGAATTGCAAGCAGAAAGTAACGGCTAAAGTAGAAGTTATGGCGTGTTCTATGGGCGGGGTTATTGCGTTGGCATGTAATCAGCTGATTATGCATAAAGACGACCTGCTCATGCTGCACAATTGCATGTCTTACACAGAGGGCAATAAAGAAGAGATGGCGAATGTAATTGAGTCTATGAAAGCTATCGATGCCGTTTTGCATAGTATCGTGATGGAGCACGCTAAAGATAAAACATTGGACGCCAGGATTGATAACGGCGAAGTGTGGCTTACCGGAGAGCAGGCAGTAGAGATGTTTGACCACGTGGTTATTGAAGACGCTGCTAAAAAGCCCGATATGGTAGCTATAGCGGGTTTTGCGGGGGTAATACACAAATTACAGGATCTTGAAGCTGAAAAAAGAGAAGCCGAACGCAAAGCAAATTACAAAGTTCCCGAAGACTTGCAGGCTCTGCTTGACTCGGCAGATAAACTGGAGTAACAGCCATGCTGGATAAATTTAAAGCTTTTTTCCGTGGTGGTGTATATGAAAACACGAAAAAGAATTTCTATCCTATCGGCACGGGGCGCCGTGTCGTAGTTGACGCTGCAGGAGATGTCATCTTTGCTACCTGCGTTGAGATTCTTGCTAAAAATATTGGACAGATCCAATGGGGGTTATACGACCCGGGCGGGAATACTCCTGTGATTTTCGGTCCGCTATATGATCGGGCGCTTAATGTAGAGCCGTACGACGGTATAAATGCGTATGAATTTTGGCGGTGGATAGAAGTACAGCGAAATACTTACGGAAACGCCTATGCATACATTCAGTGCGGCAAATCGGGCGTAGTAGAAAAGTTGATTCCGCTGAATGCTTTTAATGTTAGGGCGTACTGGGATAACGCAGACATACTGCAAGGGCAACGGAAAATGGTATACGAGTACTATGATTCGCAATCCGGGCATAAATTTACGATTTTACCTGAAGAAATTTTGCATTTTAAAGCTTTTAGCGCTAATGGGCTTGTCGGCAGACGGGCTATCGACGTGCTGATGAATGAGCTAAAAGGGTCAGCGGAATCGGAAAGCGCGATGCGCAGTGCCGTGATGAACGGCTTTTCCGGGACAATTGTGCTGTCATATACATCTGATTTGAGCGCGTCAAAGCAAAAAGAACTGCAAAATCAAGTTCGAGAGCTCCTGTCGGACAGCAATAATACAATATTGCCGTTGCCGGCGGGAATGGCGGCGACGAATATCTCGAACGCGATTAAAGATTACTACGAATCTTTACAGCAGACTTCTGCACAAAAGATTTCGTCATTCTTCGGCATACCACTTGCGATGCTTAACGTAGGCGGCGGAGCAGGGATGGCTACGTTTTCGACAAATCAGATGGCGCAGTTCTTTAATCAAACGATGATTCCGATTATTACGCAGTATGCAGCAGAGTTTCGGCTCAAGCTGCTTGATAGGGCAGACCAAACGAAAGGATATCGATTCCTTAGTGCTGGTGATGTCTTTGATACATTGGACGCTCAGAGTAAAGCAAGCGTTCTCGCGGCTTACACTGGAGCGGGAATATTGACACCTAATGAGGCCAGACGGTCTCTGAGATATCCGGCGATAGACGCACCCGGAGCAGATATGCTCACACAGCGCGGAGGGACCGGGGCTTTAGGAGACAGCGGCGGCGACGAAGGTGGAAATCCCAGAAGAAAGGAGGGAGGGTAATGATTTTTGATAATTTCGAAAGCATAGAAATCAGCGGAAAGACGTATCACTTAAAGCTGACTAACAAAGGCACATATGAAGCTGAAACAAAGTTACGGCACGAGTCCTTGATGAAATTTTTACAGTCAGTTAAAGAGCAGGCGGCTCCGCTGCACGATGTATTTGTGCTGTTTACTCAAGCTCTTATTGACGGCAACGACGGTATGACACGTGAAGACGCGGAGAGCTTGTATTATGAAGCGATACCGCAGTATTCACCGGCAGTGCTGATGGCTTACGCGTTATCGGCACTGATTAAATCAGGCACGGTAGCCGATCCAAAAAAAGTCGAGGCGGCATTGCCGAAGCCGGAACAGATGAGAGAGCTGATGAAAAAAGCAGGCAAAGCGTAAGACCGACGGGATACCGAACGTTTCGGGATATGCTGGAAGTGCTCGAGGTTATTGCACTCGGTGAGCTCAATCTGACCCCGGAGCAATTCGGGAAGTACACCGTTTCGGAAATCGACGCCATGTTTGACGGGTATTTGCGGCGTTACGATGCACTGGAAGATTTAATGATCATTAACTGTGCGCTGCCAACATACAGAGGCGCCTACGGTCGAAAAGCGCCGACGTATAAGAAATTGACGAAACATCGGCAAAAACGAAACGGACCTGTTCCGAAAATGGATGAGAAAGAAGAAGCTTACTGGCGCAGTATTTTATAAGAAAGAGGTGGTTAAATGCTGAAAAGCATAACAATGAAGCGCGATATTGAAGCGCTGAAAGATGAAATCAAGGCTTTTATCGAAAAGAAAGAAGCCGTACCCGCAGAAAAGCAGAAAGAGTTGGAAGATAAGATTACTGCTTACAAGGAACAAAAAGCACTGGAAGCTGAAGCAAAAAAGAAAAGTTATTTAAAAGGAGAAAACAAGATGGACAAAAAAAGATTTAATGCAGCACTTAAAAATTTCTTGCTGGGACGCGCAGTGACCGATACTGAATATGCAACATATTTTGAAGACAAAGCGGCCGGTCAGAATGGCGCGGTTGCAGCAGACGGGGGTGTCCTCGTTCCCGAAGAACTGCTGTCTCTGCGGGAAAATAACGGAGTCGGCGTGGATCTTCGTGCTATCACGACCGCTATCCCGGTAACGACTCGCACGGGGACGGTACCGTGTATCGATTATGGGCAGGATGTCGAACTGACAGATTTCGAAGAAAATACCGAGATTGTACAGAAGAAAGGTGTATTCACCAGCGTTAAGTATACACTGGCGTCTAAAGGCGCTATTATTCCGGTATCTCATGAATTACTGCTGGATGCTAACTCTGACGTATTGGCAATTATCGGAAAGCTTTTCAATCGAGTGTACGGTACCACTGTAAATAAGGACATCTGTGCTAAAGTACTTGCCGCGGCAAAAGAAACTAAGATCGCTGCTATGGATACCGTGGTCACTGTCGATGCGGTTAAAAAAGCTATAATTGAGCTTCCGCTGGATGCCGGATCCGGAGCTACAGTTGTCATGAATCAGGTTACGTGGGCGGGCCTTGCACTTGCGAAGGATAAGCAGGACAGATACCTGCTTTCCCGCGACGCTAACAATGCGGCGGTAAAAGAGATCGAGGGTCGTCCGATTATTGTTGTAGAAGGAAGCAATCTTGCGGATAATACTATTCTTGTCGGCGATTTCTCCGCTCTGTATCATATTGCGTATCCGTCTCTCGAAGTCGCATCTTCTGAAGAAGCAGGATTTACTAAAAACTCCGTTCTGGTCCGCGCGGTGTGCCGCTTCACGGATATCTCTGTTTACGACAAAGCCTTTGTAAAGCTTACTAAGACGCCGTAAGGGGTGCTTTGTGTTTAAGCGAAACCCGGGCCGGTTTTGTCATCGGATTACGCTGCTTAAGCCATCCGCACCGGTCCGTGACGAACTGGGTGGCTTAAGCGAAACTACGTATGTTCCGGCGGTTACGTTGTCTGCTATGTGCGAACAGCGTAACCAGAGCCGGCAGCAGATCGTAGGTGATTACGTCGCTGTGGATACCCGGTATTTTGTCATTCGAGATGTCCGGGGTATGAGTGCAGTAAAAGGGCTGGATACATCGTGGAGACTGTCATATAGGGATTTTATCTATCTCATTAATGACATATTGCTGCTTGACGAAAGCAGGCCGCATTTCCTGCAGATTACAGCGACGGCCATTAACAGCGGAGGTGGCTTGATATGAAGTATAAATCTCCGTTTTATCCAGTAACGAAAGCGTTTTATGCGGTGACAAAAGACAGTCCGATAGGTTTGGATTGGTTTGACAGCGCGGTGCCGATTACTGAAGTAGAGGAGTATTTCAAGAAGCAGAAAGAGTTTGCTTACGGCATTCTAGGCGCCAGTGACGCGGATTGTACGGCTACGGCGCCGGGTATGGCGTCTTGGAATATGTCGCTGCAGCTGGAGGTCTACAGTAACTACAAAGGCCGTAAAGTTATTGCGGAGAAGCTTGAAGCGCTGCTGAACTATCTAAGCGGCGACGCAGGCTGGAGTGCCCTGCAAAAAGAGCTTTATACGGACGGATACCAGCTTATCAGTATCAAAGTAGGCTCCCTGCGGACGAATCTACCGGTATATGGCGACACTGGCGTGTGGCAAAACGGCGGCACTACTCTTATTTTTAGAACTGATCAAATAGCATGAGGTGAAAAATGGCTGTAACTATCGCAAAAGAAAAATACCCCGCATTTACCGGGGAAGTCGGTGTTTCCGGCAAACGAATTATTTTGTACATCAACTACGGTACGGGAGCGTCCGAAGCAAGTCCGAAATGGATTAAATTGGGCGGACTGACGTCAAATACGCACTCCGTGTCTGCCGAGGTCAAAACGGCGCAGACGAAAGATACCGGTTATTGGGCTGACGGCGTTGTGACTTCAAAGACTCACGAGCTGGACGCAGAAGTTGTTATGCGTCGGGACAATGAGGCTCAAAAGGTCATCGAAGAGTTCTTGTACGATGACGCAATTACCGCCGAAAAAGGCGCTCTGCAGTTTGCCATCGTTGACTTGGATACTAAAGAATACATTGTCGGTAAGTACGTACCTACGTCTTGGGAAAAGACGGCAGACGGAGAAGACGTCGTGTCTTACTCACTGAAAGCGACAGGGGTAGGCGCTCCGGTTAAGAAAACAGGTTTTGTAGAGCCCGCGGTTACACCCGGGCATTAATTTAAAAGGGTAGAGCGGTTTGCTGAGTAAACCGCTCTATTATTTTTATCATGACGCTTGAAGAACTGCAGGAAAAAATAGAAGACTATACTCGAAAAGGGTTTATTACGGATGTTGCCGCGGCGTGTAAGCACGCAAAGTATGCAACAACGGATTATATAAAAAGAACGCATCCGAAAACTGCTTTTTCCGGTAAAAATCTTATAACCGCGCCAGATGGTACGTCGGAGATTATTCCGAGCCACTATGCTGTCGAAGTTGATAACGTAACGGCTACCATTTATGCTAATTATTTCGCGCGGTGGTACAATACCGGGGCGCATGGCGGATACATCCGGGGAAGAGGCCCGAGGCAGGGCATGAAAGCTACCAAATATCCAGCTCGAGGGGATTATTTTGGTCGGAATAAAGCAGCCATAGAGACTTATTTTGCAAGTCAAGTAGATGCGTATTTAGAGACGCATATTAAATTATAAATTTGAAATCAACAGTGCCTTAACCGGCGCTTTTTAAATAAAAGGAAGTGCTTGAATGGCAGACGCGAAGATCGTTATAAAGACAGCTACTGACGAAGAAGGGCTGAAAAGATTAAAAGCGGCGTTCGCAGAAGGCTCGCAGAAAGCAGCAGAACTCAAACAGCAACTCAAAGATCTAAATAAGACGACTCGCAACGGCACAAAAGCGACGGCTGAACAGAGGCAAGCATTAAAAGATTTCAGGATGGCGCTGCACAGTCAAAAAGAAGCGAACGCTGCATACTCGCGTGCTATTAAAGATACTACAAAAAGTATAGAAGCCGCCAGTCAGAAGTCGAAAGAGGCTGCGGGGGGATTTAAGCAATTACTTTCGTCGTTCCGCGGCGGGTCTACAGCGACTACAGCATTCTCTGTCGCGCTCGGCAACGCATTAGTTAGTGCGCTATCAGCGGTTGTCGATATAGCGAAAGACGCGGCCACGCATATAGTAAGTGTCGGCTTGGCTGCGCAGCAAACGACGGCGCAGCTGGGCGCTATAAAAAATAACATAAACAGCGGAAAAGAGACATATCGCATATTTAATGATCTCGAGCGCGACCTGAATTACGACTCAGCGGCTGTACAAGAGATGGGCATACAGCTCCTCGCAATGGGCTATACGGCACAAGAGTCGGCGGATATGATCCGTCTATGTGCTGATGCGGCCGCGGGGCTCGGTAAGAAGCAAGAAGGCGCAGAAATGCTTGTTACTACACTTGCGCGCATTAAAGCTACCGGGGACGCCAGCAGCAGGCAGATCATAGCCCTGCAGATGGCAGGTATCAATCTGGATAACGTCTTCGGGTCGCTGGGTATGACTGGCGAAGAAGCAATGAAGGCGCTGGATGATGGAACGCTGGATGCGCAGGACGCTATTCAAGCATTAACCGACTACTTACACCAGTTCGATGGATCGATGGCTAAATCTAAGCAGAATATCATTGACCAATGGGGTGATGTCACTGGAAATATTAACGCGGCATGCGGCGAAATCGGGGCGGCTATACTCGATGCATTTCAGCAGTCTGGGATAGTGCAAGAGCTCATCAATATTACACAAGATCTGGTAGATTTTATTCGAGGGGACGGTCTTGGAGTCTTCACACTTTTAGGCAATGTGGCCGGCGTTATTTTATGGGGGATTGACGCCGTATTGGCAGTAATAAAAACGTCGATAGAAGCCATTTATGTCATTATATATAATCTTGCGATGGGCTTTAGCGAAGTCGGTAAAGAAATCGTTGATTCTATGCAACCGGTCATCGATGTACTCAAAGAAATTTATGATTTTGCAGCCGAGGTATTGCGAATATTAGGCAGGATCGCCAGTGCGGCAGCATCTGGTATCCATCGTCAGTATAAAATAGCTGCTGCGGGCGGCGTTAATAACGACGAAGAGGAAGCAGCATTGGCTAATGCGACGCACGGATTAGTGCGTGAGTCGCAGAGATTTAATTCCGCGGGCAGCTTGGCTAAAAGGTCAGGCGGCGGAGGAGGCTCCCACAGCGGTGGCGGATCAGCTGTAAAAAAGCTGACTGAAGAAGAAAAAGCTGTGGAAGCGCTGATTAAAAAATACGCTGACGCGGATAAACAGAAATGGGCACTGGCTAAATCGGCGGTAGAACTTGCTCAGGTCAGTGTCAAGATGATGACTAAAGAAGAGCAGAAGACAGAAGGTCTGCAAGTAACTCTGCAAGGGCTCAAAAATGCGCATGATCAGTTAGTTGAGGGGTACACAAACGAGCTCAAGCTCGCGCAGAAAATTACCGACGCATCTACGCGCGACAAAACGATTAAAGCTATTAACGATCAGATAGACGCGGAAAACAGTTTATACGCGGCTAAAGTAAGAGCGGCGCAGTTCGATTTGGCGTTAAAAAATAACGAAGAAAATACGAAAAATCTGGTAGACAGAATACTCGGTGATCCCGATAGTACGAAGTATAAAATAGATCAGCTTAAGAAAACGTTGCAAGAAAACTTGAAAGATCTTGATACAGTCGTCTCTAATCCGGACGAAGCGGATGCTTTAACCGGAGTAGCTAAGCTCTTACAGATGACCCCTGATGCACTGGCAGAAGAGCTAACAGCAAAAGGAGAGACGCTGCAGTCGTTTGTAGATCAGTACAAAGCGGCTTTAGCAGAAGCTGCCGACGCCGAAATACAACAGCTGACTACAGCGCAGCAGTGGCACGATAAAATTGTTGGTTATATGAACGATGTCGGTAAAAGTATGGGCAGTGCTATGTCGGATTTCATTACGGGCGCAAAGTCGGGAAAGGAAGCGCTGGCTGATTTTGCTAAGAACATTATTAACACTGCGGTATCGATACTGGCTGAATGGCTCGGCGTGTTTGCGATTTATTCTGCATTCCCGACGTTGGCGAGCGGCATGACACCTGCAGATATGGCCAATAAAACGGTATTTGGTATTACGAAGAAAGCGGCAGGCGGATACATTACCGGCCCGGGTACCGGTACTAGCGACTCTATTCCGGCTATGCTGTCCAAAGGTGAATACGTTATCCGATCTGCCGCGGTAGACCGCATAGGTGTTGGGGCATTAAACGCTATTAATGCCGGAGCCACTCCGGAATTTTCGAATGGTGGCGGAGTAGATGATAATGCAGGAGGCGATGTAAATCTGTCTGTATCAGCTATGGATGCGAGGTCTTTCATGGACTTTTTAAATCGCGGAGGACTCAAGCAAATTAAGCAGGCGCTGCATGAAAACAATCGCAATTTTGCAGTAAATAGCGGGGTGTGGTAAATGATTTTAAAAAAGTTTCCGGATATACGAAAAGCGGCATGGAACTCTTCTAAAAAAGAAACCTGGAACACAACAGTAAAGAAAACGGGCTCCGGACGCAGGCGGGCTATGACGAACCAGCTGTATCCAGACTGGACAATCAGTGTACAGTTTAAGCGGCTGACAGATGACGAATCGCGTAAAATATTAGGCTTTTGTGCGCTGCAGAAAGGGGCACTTCTTCCGTTTCTTTGGTTAGATCCGAAGGATTATCAGGTAAAGGGCATACAACTTCCGATGATTTCCCCCGGTAAATATCAAGCAGTTATGCAAGTCGGGGAGTACGTAGAGCCAGCTGCGCATATTGAAAATGTCACTGTTTATCGCAACGGCGCAAAAGTGCTGGCGTCAGATTATACGATAACGGACGGGGTAATCGTTTTTAAAACAGCTCCGGCTGGCGGTGATATTATCAATGCGGATTATGTGTATTGGTGGCAAGTTTGCTTTGATGACGACGGACTGGGAATATCAGAATTATTTAGAAACTGGAACGAAACGGGAAGTATCAAGCTGAGGGTAGTACGATGAAGAAAGTAACGACTGACTTAGAAACGTATCTGAATACAGAGAAAAGTTTTACATCTTGCGATCTGTATGAAATGACACTGTCGAACGGAAATAAATACTACTATGCCGATACAGATCAAGACATTGTATATAACGGAAGAGCGTATCAACATAATGCGCTGCTTATCAAGCGCAGTCAAATTGACTTGCAGAGTGATGTTTCGGTAGACACGTTGACCGTCACGATTTGCGCGGATCCGGATGACAAAATAGAAAATAAACCACTGCTAAGAGCAGCTCACGAAGGCGTTCTTGATGGCGCGGTATTAGCGCTAAGGCGCTGTTTTTTCCGCAGGGCATCGGTATTAGGTGCAATCGGGCTGTTTGCGGGGAACGTTGAAGTTAAGCACGCAGGCGGTGTGGATCTGCAGTTGTCCGTAAAATCGAAAACGCAAGGGCTGAATATGAAATTCCCGATCCGGAAGTACTATCCACAGAAAGCGTATAGTACGTCAGGAGAGGGGGTTATCAGCTCGACGGATATAGATAACGCGTCGGTCGTGGCGCCATATGTGCCTTTGAAAGAGATACTTATATGACCGTCGGCGAGAGAATAGCTGCAGAAGCGCGGGCATGGCTCGGAACGCCACACGTTAATATGGCAAAAGTAAAGGGCGTAGGCGTAGACTGCGGTATGCTGCTAATCGGTGTGCTCGAAGGCGCACAAATAATAAAACCGGATACGATTAGCATCGCGCCATACTCTAACATGTGGCATCTATCGCATTCGGAGGAATGGTTTCTGAGGTATGTGCAAAAATACTGTAATGAAGTCACCGATCTGCGGATTGGTGATTTTTTATTGTACAAGTACGGTCGCTGCATATCTCATGCGGCAATATATATTGGGCACGGTAAAGTTATTCATGCGCTGATTGATCAAGGCGTAATAATTACCGAAATGCAAGACGTCATGTTTTATGACCGCTGCGGGCAGCCGCGGCTTAAGTATATCTACAGATGGAGAGGCGATAAAGTATGAGTTTTTTCAGGGGTCCGAATATTGTTACTCGGGCTAACAAAATCTCAACATTTACGGTTAATACTGCCGAATACGGTACCGCTGTTCCGGAAATTTACGGTACAACGCGTATCGGCGGGAATATTATTTATTATGATGATTTTACCGCACATGAGCACAAAGAGACGCACCGGGCGGGCAAAGGCGGCGGAAAACAGACTAACATCACATATACATATTCTGTAGCTACGATTATCGGACTTTGCGAAGGTCAGATAGCCGGGATTGGTAGAATCTGGAAAGATAAAGAAGTTTACAATTATCCGTCTGAAGAAGTAGGGCTGTCTCTTTTCGATGGCGCGTCTACACAGCCGCCGTGGAGTTATGTAGCGCAGCACCATCCGGATAAATCACTTCCGTATAATGGTTTGGCGTACATGGCGGGAGTAATTGATTTGGGCGACTCCGCAGCTATGCCAACGTACAATTTTGAAGTAAAAGGTAAGCTGCTTAGTACCGGAGACGGTGTCGACGTTAATCCCGCGGATTACATAAGAGCGCTGTTAGACAGAGTCGGATTGTCTGATGTCACTATTGAAAACCTCGACGAGTATCGGAAGTACTGCAAAGAAGCGGATTTGCTGATTTCTACGCCGGCGGATGCCGACGAAAGCGCCGTGCGCGACATCGTTAAAGAAATAACAGGGCTCACGAACGCGCATATTTTTTGGTCTAATGACCGGTATAAAATTGTCATAACCGAAGACCGTCCTGCGGGCAGCTGGACACCGGATAAGACTGTACAGTATGACCTGACCGCCGATGATTTCATTCCGCAGTCTGACGGAGCGCTTGTCACATATCAGCGGAAAGACTCCGCGGATATTTATAATCGTTTTCCTGTTGAGTTTAGTAACAGAGTTAACAGCTATGAAAAAGAATCTGTCGCTTATCAGTTTTCTGAAGATATTGCGAACCACGGGCTCCGGCAAGCAAATACAATAAATGCACGGTATGTATATACGAAAGCGCGCGCCGTGAAAGTAGCCGAAATGGCCGCTCGTAAGAATAGGTACGGTAGAAACCAGTATACTTTTACTCTTGATTGGGCTTTTTGCAGAATAGAGCCGGGCGACTTAGTACGTATATCAGATAAGTATAGCGGTATTGATAAACAAGTAGTCAGGGTGACTGCAGTTACCGAAGACGACAGCGGAATGCTTACAGTTACAGCGGTATCTGTACCTCCGGGAAATTATTCCGCAGCTACGTATGATGTGCACGATGTAGATCGTCCGTATATTGACTACAACAAAACCGCTCCGGATACCGTGCCGGTTATTTTTCAGCCGCCCGCGGATCTCACAGCAGACGGACTGGAGCTATGGATTGCGGCAAAAGGTAAAACCGACAGCTGGGGCGGATGTACTGTGTATGTCTCTGACGACAACACAAATTATCGAACAGCCGGGCAAATTGCGGGCTCCGCGCGGTGCGGTAAATTAATACAGCCGTTGTCGCCGATGCCGAACCACCCGTCCGGTACTCAAGTATTTGTGACGTGCAATGATCAGCTGCTTAGCGGTACAGAGCAGGACGCACAGCGCAAGAATACATTATGCTGGATTGACGGCGAGTGCATGAGCTACGTCAACGCTAATCTGCAATCGAGCGGCGCATGGCTGCTATCAGGATTGTACCGCGGACAGTGTAATACGGCTGTCCGAACGCACGCTAAAAATACAGACTTTATCCGGCTGGATAATTCGGTATTTAAAGTGCCGTTCGCGAAAGAAGACATCGGCAAGAAGATTTACCTGAAATTCTGCTCATATAACATTTTCGGCGCAGGCAATCAAGATCTGTCAGAAGTCAGGGCTTATGAATACACATTAGCTCCGTACTATATCCCGCCTGTCACAAATATCACAGCGTATAACAGGTATAGGCAGCTTGTGGACGGCGTATCCCGTTATGATATCGTTGTCAGCTGGACACCGCCGGAACTGCAGTCTTATTTACAAGGTGACGTATGGTATAAGACAAGCAATGGGCAGGCAAAAGATCTCGTTATCAAAGAAGGTACGAAAGGCTCTGAACTCGGCTTTGACGGAGAGTGGACGTTTGGCGGCAGCGGAAAAGATCAAGTCGTCATTCCGCAGGCTGTCGTCGGAGATATCTACCTGATCGCGGTCTGCACAAAAAATGAATGGGGCGAAACGACAAGCCCGGACACATCTCCGCAGCTGAAAATTCTTGTTGCGCTTAAAACAGAAATTCCGAACACCCCCGACGGATTCGGAATAGATTTCGGTGCGGCGTGCACTGCCGGCTGGAAAGAAGTTACGAATACCGACGTCGCTTTTTACGAAATTCGAACAGATGATAACGCGGGTGCAGAAACGTCTGGGCTGTTAGCACGGACAAATAATCTGTCGGCGATACTGCCGCTGACAGAACGAAATGGGAAGTTGTATTTATACGCAAAATCAGCCATTGGTAAATACTCCGCCCCGGCGATACTGCAGTATAACAAGCCGATACCGAAAAAGCCCAATCCGCCTGTGCTCACAAGTACAATCGGTGGTTTCGGGCTGACAGCAGAAGCGATTCCGAAAGACTGTGCCGGCATGAACATTTATATAAATGGCACGGACGGGCAGAAGACAATCAAGACCGAAAACAACAGCTACAGTCACACTTGCGGCGCGGGAATCTATGATGTCTCCATTGCTTATTATGACCTCTTCGGCGAAGGCGAGAAATCCGAAGCAAGCCGTGTCGTTGTCAAAGTATCTATCTCAAAGGATATGCTTGAGGACGAGGCGGTCAGCCTCGCGAAAGTAGACGCGTTAGTTAAGCAAAAGCTCAACGACGGCGCAATCGCAAAACAAGATGTTACAACGATCGTCTCAAACCTCGGCAATCTTATGCTTGCAAAAGCAAATTACAGCGCCATTGCACAGATGACAGACGCCATCAATTTGAGGGTGCAAAAAGGCGATGTCATTAATCAGATCAACTTGTCACCGACAACTACGACGATTGCAAGTAGATATCTACACGTTGGAGCCAAAACAGTCATAGATAACAACGTCATTGTGTCAAGAATGCTGGCAGCAAAAGCCGTTACAGCGGATAAATTAGCAGTTACAAGTCTATCAGCAATCACAGCTAATATCGGCATATTGCGGACAAAAACAAGCGGAGCAAGGACGGAAATTAAAGATAATTTGATTGAAATATACGACAATAACAACTTTCGTGTAATAGCGTTGGGGGTGCTTTCATAATGACAGTAGGGCTTAGAATTTATCACCCGCAAAAAGGCATGATTTTAGACATTACAGATTCGCTTACAAGAATACTCGAAAGCTTTACAGCAGATACAGCGACCGGAAGTAAAACAATTGACATCAAGGATAACGATAGACTGTTTGTGTTTTTTGTGCCGGAAACTTCCGAATACACGGCGCCACTACAGATAACAACATCAGGAAATCAAATCAACTGGGTATACCGTGGCGATTTTAATGGGGTATGCAAACAGAGGATCTACTATGGCACTTATTAATTTTTTAGAAATTTACAATGCTGACAGGCACCTTATTATTAACAATAAGTATAAAAACTTAAGGTTATTAAGAGTAGATAAGCTGCCATCGCCGAAAGGGGTAAGCGGAGACGGAAGCAATTGGAGATACTGGGAATATGAAATAGAATTCAACATGAATTATATTCCGGCAATCTATTGCGACAATTCTCAATATTACGTTACAGCTGAGGTAAACGGCGGAAAGATGACGGTGCAAGTACACGCTCCCTTGTCGGTACCGATGACACCGGCGCAGGTACATGACGCAGTAACGCTTTATATATTTACCGAGAAATCCGATCCGGACATATCGGGGGCAGGGCTGCTTATATGGAACTCCGATACGAAGGAATTAGTATTTAATAGTAAAACTCCGTACTTGCGGGTTGTCGGCAGTCACATTAAACCTGAAATATCTACAAATGACACAGCGGGGATTGCTTCTGTTATGCCAGAAACGACTTTCCCTTGCGGCAAGGTGGCCGCTATCATGTTTTCGATGCACGAATTTCAAAGGAGCACACCGCAAGTAGTAGTTCATAGCTCGCTAAAGCTGAACTGGGTCAATTCAAATAGTATTAAATCACAATGGCTTGCGGATAGTGCGATCGTCAATCCTGGAGGCGATATACACATACCGGGCGGTGTTTTAAGAATCACATGCATTTTATTCGTAAACGTGACAGGTTATTAAAAAGGAGAGAAAAATCATGAAAAGAACATGCAAAGTCAATGGTAAGGTGTCGTATCCACAAAATGATGGAGTATTAACGACGTTCAGCTTTCACAATCCGGAAACTGGCGAAGTCTATGCTATGTCGACAACAAGTCAAGAAGAGACTGACGAACTGAACTACGGAGACACGGTCACGCTTGAGATTAAAAAAGCCGAGGTATCCGAATGAGACCGCAAACTTTTCAGCACCCGGAAATAAGAGATGAGAATGACAATATTATTAAGCCAGGATCATTCGGAAAAAACACGCCGTTTTGCACGAAGGGGAATGACGGTATTTTAGACTACATTGCGAACGACCTTGAGTATCTATATGAAAACGGGGGCAGCGGCGGTAGCGGAGCAGGTCCGAAAGGTGACCCAGGTCCTAAGGGCGACCCCGGACCAAAGGGTGACCCAGGTCCTAAGGGTGCCGACGGGAAGAACGGACAAGACGGGGCAGCGGCAACGATAAAAGTCGGAGAAGTGACGACAGGTACCTCCGCTTCGGTGACAAATTCCGGCAATAGTACAAATGCTGTATTTGATT
>OWID01000130.1_pt1 | contig 37522 bp, 38 predicted proteins | sample 1732661 | NCBI WGS metagenome assembly OWID01 (sample SAMN05065739, study PRJEB22554) | human gut metagenome | biome: ENVO:2100002; feature: ENVO:00000062; material: ENVO:00002003 | host: Homo sapiens | place: USA
CCGGTCTCGTGGGCTCGGAGATGTGTATAAGAGACAGCCATCGGTCAGGGCATCGACTGCATCGGCATCCGCCGGGGCTGGAACGGTCTGATCAACAGCGACTTTCTCCACATGGACGCGTCCAGCGTCAGCCATATCATCAATAAGGGCGGCACCATGCTCTATACTGCCCGCAGCGAGGAGTTCATGACCGAGGCCGGCCGGGCCAAGGCCCTGGCCACCTGCAAGCTGCTGGGCCTGGACGGCATCGTGGCCATCGGCGGCGACGGCACGTTCCGGGGTGCCCTGGCCCTGTCCCGTCAGGCGGCAGAGGCGGGCCATGCTCTCCAGGTGGTGGGCATCCCCGCCACCATCGACAACGATATCGGCTGCTCTCACTATACCATCGGCTTCGACACCGCCTGCAACACCGCCATCGAGTGCATCGACAAGCTGCGGGACACCATGCAGTCCCATGAGCGCTGCTCCGTGGTGGAGGTCATGGGCCGCCACGCAGGCTACCTGGCCCTGTACGTGGGCATCTCCGTGGGCGCCACTGCCGTGCTGATCCCGGAGCGGGAGACGGACTTTGACCGGGACATCGTGGAGAAGATCCGGCGGGCCCGCCTGTCCGGTACCACCCACTACATGATCGTGGTGGCCGAGGGCGCCGGCAGCGCCATGGAGATCGGCAAGCGCATCCACCAGGAGATCGGCATCGATCCCCGGGTCACCGTGCTGGGCCATATCCAGCGGGGCGGCTCTCCCAGCGCCCGGGACCGGGAGACTGCAAGCCGCATGGGCTACGAGGCCGTGCAGGCGCTGGTCCAGGGTCGCGGCAACTGCGTCATCGCCACCCAGGACGGGCGCATCGTGGATCTGGAGATGGATCATGCCCTGCAGATGAAAAAGGAATTTGACATGGAGCGCTATCAGGTACTGGAAGCCCTGACCAACAACAAGGGCGCCGGCCAGATGTTCTGAAAAAAAGAAGCGGAGAGGTGATCGCCTCTCCGCTTCTTTTATGCGTCTTTCGTCACCGCCGCTGCTCCGGCATGAGCCGTACCTCTCCCGCTGCGCGGGTAGCGGCAAGATCTATAAGGCGCTGGTTGCTGCTGCCCCGGAACCGCAGGGAGATGTCTTTCAGCTCCTCCACGAACCGGCCGTCCACCAGCACATCCAGCAGCGAGAGCATCTCGTCGGTGACCTCGCAGCGGGGATGGCTGCCATCCCGCAGCAGTTCTTCATAGGTAAAGCCCGTGTAGCTCCAGATGGTCTTTTGGGGCAGTTCTTTACGCACCCGGTGCAAAAACGGCACCAAGGCACGCTGGTTCTCCGGCTCAAAGGGCTCGCCGCCCAGCAGCGTCAGCCCGCTGATATAGTCCGGGGCCAGCAGACGAAGAAGCTCCTCCTGGGTTTTCTCCGTAAAGGGCGTCCCGTAGTCAAAGGCCCAGGTCTGGGGCTGGAAGCAGTGGGGGCAGCGGTTGGTGCAGCCGGACACAAACAGCGTCACCCGCACGCCCTCGCCGTTGGCGATATCACAGTTTTTGATCTCTCCGTAATGCATGACCGTTCCTCCAAATATGCCCCGGATAGCAGGCGGCTACATTTAAAATCCGTGCCGGGCAGGACATGCGCCTGCTCAAAGCTCTATGTGCCCCCACAGGCACACGCGAAAATAACACTGTTTTTCCGGGGACATGCGCCTCGGAAAAATCCGTGCCGGGCAGGACATGCGCCTGCACGGCACACCGATGCCTGTGGCCGCAGCGGCCACAGCCGCCCGCTCCGTGAGCGGGCGAGGGGGGTATCGCAAGGACTGCGGCGCCCGGCGCTGCGGTCCTTGCATATCCAGGGGGGACGCCGTCCCCCCTGGAGAGAGTTTAAAGGTGCATCACCCGGTCCCGGATCTCCTGGGTGCGGCCCTGGTTCCAGAACTGGGTGCCGATGTAGCCGCAGGTGCGCCGGGCCACATTCATCTTGTCCTGGTCGGTGTTGCCGCACTTGGGGCACTTCCAGATGAGCTTGCCGTTTTCCTCCACGATCTGGATCTCACCGTCCCAGCCGCACACCTGGCAGTAATCGCTCTTGGTGTTCAGCTCGGCATAGATGATGTTGTCGTAGATGAACTTCATCACCGCCAGCACAGCTTCCAGATTGTTCTGCATGTCGGGCACTTCCACGTAGCTGATGGCGCCGCCGGGAGAGAGGTGCTGGAACTGGGCCTCGAACTTGAGCTTATCGAAGGCGTTGATCTCCTCGGTGACATGGACGTGGTAGCTGTTGGTGATATAGCCCTTGTCCGTGATGCCCTCAATGACGCCGAAGCGGCGCTGGAGGCACTTGGCGAACTTGTAGGTGGTGGACTCCAGGGGCGTGCCGTAGAGGGAGAAGTCGATATCGCTCTCCTCTTTCCACTTCTTGCACGCGTCGTTCATGTGCTGCATGACAGCGAGGGCGAAGGGCGTGGCCTCCGGGTCTGTGTGGCTCTTGCCGGTCATGTACTTGACGCACTCGTAAAGGCCCGCGTAGCCCAGGGAGATGGTGGAATAGCCGTGGTACAGCAGCTCGTCGATGGTCTCGCCCTTTTTCAGGCGGGCGCAAGCGCCGTACTGCCACAAAATGGGGGCCACATCGGAAGGCGTACCCTTGAGCCGCTCGTGACGGCACAGCAGGGCCCGGTGGCACAGCTCCAGCCGCTCGTCAAAGACGGACCAGAACTTTTCCATATCTCCGCCGGAGGAAAGGGCCACGTCGGGCAGGTTGATGGTCACCACGCCCTGGTTGAAGCGGCCATAGTACTTGTGCTTGCCGGGCTCATAGTTGCCGGCGTTGGCGATGTTGCCGATGCCCGCGTCGGTGAACCGGTCCGGGGTCAGGAAAGAGCGGCAGCCCATGCAGGTATACACATCGCCCTTGAGCTCCAGCATCTTCTTGGCAGAGATGTAGTCGGGCACCATCCGCCGGGCGGTACACTTGGCGGCCAGCTTGGTGAGATAGTAGTAAGGAGAATCCTCGTGGATGTTGTCCTCTTCCAGCACGTAAATGAGCTTGGGGAAGGCGGGAGTGATCCACACGCCGTCCTCGTTCTTGACGCCCTGGTAGCGCTGCTCCAGGGTCTCCTCGATGATGAGGGCCAGATCCTTGCGCTCCTGGTCGTTCTTGGCCTCGCCCAGGTACATGAACACGGTGACGAAGGGAGCCTGTCCGTTGGTGGTCAGCAGGGTGAGCACCTGGTACTGGATAGTCTGCACGCCCCGGCGCACCTCGTCCCGCAGGCGGGTCTCCACCAGCTCCCGGATTTTCTCCTCGCCGGGCTGGATGCCCAGAGTCTCCATCTCCTGCTCCACGATCTTGCGGATCTTCTTGCGGCTCACGTCCACAAAGGGCGCCAGATGGGCCAGGGAAATGGACTGACCGCCGTACTGGTTGGAGGCCACTTGGGCGATGATCTGGGTGGCAATGTTGCAGGCGGTGGAGAAGCTGTGAGGCCGCTCGATGAGGGTGCCGGTGATGACGGTGCCGTTTTGGAGCATGTCCTCCAGGTTCACCAGGTCGCAGTTGTGCATGTGCTGGGCGTAATAGTCAGAGTCGTGGAAGTGGATGATGCCCTCCTTATGGGCCTCCACGATATCCGGGGGCAGCAGCAGCCGCTCGCTCAGGTCACGGCTCACCTCGCCGGCCATGTAGTCCCGCTGGGTGGAGTTGACCACCGGGTTTTTGTTGGAGTTTTCCTGCTTGGCCTCCTCGTTGCAGCACTCGATGAGGCTGAGGATCTTCTCATCGGTGGTGTTGCTGCGGCGGACCAGAGAGCGGGTATAGCGGTAGGTGACATAGTGCTTGGCCACCTCATAGGCCCCGTGGGCCATGATCTGGTACTCTACCAGGTCCTGGATCTCTTCCACGGAGGGAGCGCGGTTCATCTTCAGGCAGCTGAGCTCCACAAATTCCGCGATCCGCCGGATCTGCAGCGGCGTCAGGCGGGCCTCCTCCCCCACGCTGTCGTTGGCTTTGGACACAGCGGAAACGATCTTGTCAATGTCAAAATCTACCTCTGCGCCGTTTCGTTTGATGACTGTCATATGTTCCCTCCGTACTTCCGTGTTATCAGTTATTTTGTGTTAAATCTATTGTAGCACACAAGATGTCGTGTCAATGTTGCTTTTATCACTTCCGCCGCACTTTTTCAAAAAGCGCGGCACGATGACTATCATCGCAAATCCGGAGCCGTTTGTAAATCGGGAAGTTTCATAGAAATCTTTCCTTTTTTTGTACATGTTTTTCTTCTTCCCGCATGAAACAAACAAAAACTGCCGGACCGCGTTACACGGTCCGGCAGAAGCGGCATATTTGGTTGTCTGCCTGTCACTGCACGCCTTCCCGGCGCAGCAGCTCCAGAATCTTGGCGTCGTCCTCCACGGTGGCGTTGGGCATGGGGAAGGTACCGGCGCTGGTAGCGGCAATGCCCCGGAGCTTGCAGGCCTCCTTGATGACGGGCAGGAAGGGGCTGCGGACGGTGTAGAGGTCCATGAGCCGGTCGATGGACTGCTGACCCTTGGCGATGCCGGCCAGGTCGTTTTCCCGGAAAGCCTTCACCCAGGCGGAGCAGATCTCGGGCACCACGTTGCTCAGGGCACCGATGCAGCCGTTGCCGCCGGCGAGCACGTTGTGAGCGAAGTTGTCGTCAAAGCCGGAGTAGATCTCAAAGGTGGGGATGTGGGACTTGACCACCTTGATCAGCTCCCGGGTGTGGTCCATGCCGGAGATGGTGTCCTTCATGCCCACGATGTTGGGGTGGATCTTGGCCAGGGCCAGGACCGTCTCGGCGGGAATGGTGTAGCCGGTGTTGTCGGGGAAGTTGTAGATATAGATATTGCCGTGGATCTGGCTGGCCAGCCGGTCATAGTACTGCAGCAGAGCCTCCGCGCCGAAGTGGAAGTAATAGGGCGGCAGGATCATGACGGCATCCGCGCCGGCATCCAGGCAGTAGTTGGAGAAGCTGACGATCTCGTCGGCCACCATGTGGCTGGTGCCGATGATGAGCTTGACCCGGTGATCCACAGTCTCGATGGCAAACTTGGCCATCTCCCGGCGCTGCTCCATGGGCATGGCAAAGAACTCGCTGGAGCTGCCCTCCACCAGAATGCCGTCCACACCGTTTTCGATCAGGTTGTTGAACAGCTTCTCCTGGCTCACCAGGTCCAGGGTGCCGTCCTCGTTGAACAGAGTGATCGCAGGGGTCAGATATGCTGCGTTCATCGTATATGCTCCTCTCTATTATTCCGGGTTTTCCCGATATTCCGTAATACGGAATCAAATTCCAAAACCGATATATAACAAAATAACTTCAAAATCTGCTTTCAGTATAGACCTTTTTTGCCGTTTGTCAAGCGGAAAATAGAAAAAAACCGGACCCGCTTTTGCGGGCCCGGTTGGGGAAAAAGGCGATATCAGACGAAGTTGCACACGCGGGCAATGGCCATCTCGGTGTAGCCCAGAGACTCGGCCTTGGTCTGCTTGCCGCAGGCCACTTCCTGGGTCAGCTTCAGCAGCTCGTCGCCCAGCTCCTCCATGGTCTTGGTACCATAGATCAGCGGAGAGGCGTCCACGTCGATGTTGTCCACCATGTTGGCGTAGGTCAGCTTGTTGCCGGTGATCTTGATGACGGGAGCCAGGGGGTTGCCGGTGGGAGTGCCGCGGCCGGTGGAGAACACCACGATCTGGGCACCGCCGGCCACCATGCCGGCCACAGAGGAAGGATCGTTGCCCGGAGTGTCCATGATGACCAGGCCCTGCTTGGCCTCGACCTGCTTGGCGTAGTCATACACAGCGTTGACGGGGCTGTGACCGCCCTTGTGGATGCAGCCCAGGGACTTCTCCTCCAGGCAGGTCAGGCCGCCGGCCTTGTTGCCGGGAGAGGGGTTGCCCTCGCGGACTTCCTCGCCCACCAGCTGCAGAGCCTTCTCATAGCGGTGCACGATCTCGAAGATACGGTCGTGGACCTCGGGAGTAGCGGCGCGGCGGGCCAGGATGTGCTCGGCGCCGATGAACTCGGTGGTCTCAGACAGAATGGAGGTACCGCCCTCCTTGACAATCAGGTCGCTGAGCTGGCCGATCAGGGGGTTGGCAGCCAGGCCGCTGGTGGGGTCAGAACCGCCGCACTCGGTGCCGATGATCAGCTCGGACATGGGGAACTCTTCCTTCTGCAGCATGGAAGCCTCCTCCACCATCTCCTTGGCGTAGCGGACGGCCATGTCGATGGCCTTCAGGGTGCCGCCGGCCTCCTGGATGATGACCTGCTTGAGGGGCTTGTTGGTGCGGGCCTTAATGGCCTCCACCACCAGATCCATCTGGCAGTTCTCGCAGCCCAGGGACACGACCACGGTGCCGTAGACGTTGGGGTTGGCGGCATAGCCAGCCATGACGTCCATGGTGAACTGCTGGTCGGAAGCCACCTGGGAGCAGCCCAGCTGGTTGTTGAAGGTCACGGAACCGACCACCTGCTGGGCAATGATGCGGGTGGTATCAGAGGCGCAGACGCTGGCAGGCAGGATCAGAACCTTGTTGCGGACGCCGACGCGGCCGTCAGGACGCTTGTAACCGTAGAAATTCATACTCGAATCCTCCTTTTCTCAGCCCTTGGCATCCAGGTTTTCCCGGTGCTCTTCCAGGTTGTGGCAGTGGACATGCTCGCCCATCTTGATGTCGCGGGCAGCCAGGCCGATGTGCTCACCGTACTTGCTGATGGGCTCGCCCTTGGCAATGTCGCAGGCAGCCAGCTTGTGGTAGATGGTGATGTCCTCCAGCGCGGTCAGGGTCTTCTCAGCGCCTTCGCACATATAAGTAACGGTGTCGCCCTTCTTGATGGGCTCGATGGCAACGATGACGTTGTCCTTGGGCTCAACGATCATGGCATTCAGCATAGTGGAAATCTCCTTTCGATCCTCAGATTATCTTTGGAATGATTAAGCCTGCTTGGCAAACAGCTCTTTCTGGGCCTCGTCCTTGGGGAACTGGGGGCAGCCGTACTTCTTGGCCCACCAGGAAGTGATGATGGGAACCAGGATAGCGGTCAGGATAGCGGAAGCGGCGACCTGAGAGGTGGCCACGTCAGACCACTGTGCCCAGGTGGGGTCGGCCTCGGCGATAACGGCAGGCACAGCCACAGCGTTGCCGGCGGTGGTAGCCACAGCCCAGCCGGCATAGCCGGGACGACGGCTGATGAACTTGTCGCACAGCACGATGAAAGCGCCGCCGATCAGGCAGGTGATCAGGCCCAGCAGGATGCCCTGGGCACCGCCCTTGACGATGTTGGTCAGGTTCATGCCGGAGCCCAGGCAGAAGCCCACGAAGGGAAGCAGGATGCTGCCGGCGGGAGCCAGGAAGTCAGACAGGTCCTTGTCCAGGTTGCCCAGGATCATGCCCACCAGGATGGGGCCGATGGCAGCCACCAGAGCCATGAAGGGGATGTCAGCCAGGCCGCCCACGCCCATGGCGATCATGGTCAGCATGGGGCCGTCGTTGATGGCCAGCAGGGGCATAGCCGCCTGGTCGACGGTGTCGCCGTAGCTGTTCATCAGGGCCAGGTACACAGAGCCGTTGGAGTTGGTGACGGCAGAGATGATGGCCAGAGCGCTCAGGCCCAGCAGGCCCTCAGCACCGAAGAACTTGCCGACGCCGATACCGATGGCAGCACCGATGATGAACTTGGAAACCAGCAGCACGCCGCCGCGCTTGATGACGCCGCCCATCTGGCGGAACTGCAGCGTGGTGCCCAGGCAGAACAGCTGGATACCGATGGCGGTGTTGGCACCGGCACTGGTAAACACAGCGGTGGTGAAGGAACCGATGTTGGTCACTTCAGGGATGAAGGTATTGATAATAGCACCCAACAGCATGGGCACGACCATCATACCTGCGGGGATCTTTTTCAGAAATCGCATGATCATGGGCTTTTTCCTCCTCGTTTTTCTCGTTTCTCCCAAAATACGTCCCGCTTTTGAAATTCCGTCTGGCGGAATCTTATTCCAAAATCAGGTGAAATACAAGCCCCCGAAACCGGGGACATGTACCTACGTACACTGTATTTATACCGTTTTTCAAGCAAGTTGTCAAGCAAATGTCTATTCTCCCACTTTTTTCAGCAATAGTGCATGAACGTATTTAGACAAAACTGTAAAAAAAGTAAAAACAAAGGCCCTCTGGGTTCAGAGGGTCTTTGTAACAGGATGGCTCATGAGATATTCCCGCCAGACGGCGCAGCCCTTGGTGTTCAGATGTACGCCGTCGGAGGTGAGCTCCGGCAGCAGGCATCCGTCCTCCCCGGTCACCGCCTCCGCCACGTTCAGATAGGGGCAGTTCTTCTCCTCCGCCAGTTCCCGGAGCACGTCGTTGAACTCCTGGATGCGGCGGTTATTCACGTAGGAGCCCTTGGCATCCTGCTCGGCGCTGACCGGCAGGATGGACTGGATGACCACCTGGGCGTCGGGATGATCCGCACGGACCCGGTCGATGAGCTTGCCGTACTGGTCGCGGAACGTCTCGGTCCGGGGCCAGCCCAGCTCGTTGACGCCCAGCATGATGTACACCTTACCGCACTCCATGTCCGCCAGGGCGTCCAGCATGGGCACCTTTCCCGCGTCCGTGGTCTGGGTAGGCTTGGTGAACACGGACTCCACCGTGGCGCCCACGGCATAGAGGAAGTCCCCCTCCGTCATGTTGCCATAGAGGTACAGTCCCTCCGTCCGGGAGTCGCCCAGAAAGACCGCGTCGGAAAAATACTCCATCCCCACCGGATCGCTCTGGGGCACCACCACGCTGACAGCCTCTTCTTCCCCGCTCTCCTCCACCGGCAGCTCCGGCATACGGGGCGTTTCCGCGGGTGCGGTCTGGTCGGGCTCCTCCGCCGGCGCCGCCTCGTCAGACTCCCCGGCAGGCTCCGCGGGGCGATGCAGTACCCGCACCGGCTGGCGGAAGATGCCATCCTCGTCCGCCGGCTCCTCCGGCAGTGCCGCCGCCGGCAGCTTGCCGGAAAACGCGATGGCCAGTACGCCTGCCAATACCATCAATACCAACGCTTTGCCCAGTCCCCACCGGCGCCGCGCTTGTCTTTTCGCTCTTTTCATGATAACCGCCCCTTCCCGCGTGATTCCTTTCTATACTAATTAGACGGTTTTCGTCGGAAAAAGTCGAAACAAAATATTGAAAATTCGGTATCAATTTTTTACAACTCTTTTACGGGCAAAAAAACGCCCCCGGCGAAAGCCGGGAGCGCTCTTTTCATGAATGGATGCCGGAGGGCATATGTTTTATCCCCGCAGGCTCTCGGGGTAGTCCCCCCGCTGGTGGAGCTTTTGCAGCTCCTCGGCCACTACGGCGCGGTCCTGCTGATAGGTCATGCCGAACCACTTGTCGGCAGAGTGGAGCACGGACACCTCCAGCTTACCCGCCTTCATCTGCTGGTCCACCATCACCGGCAGCAGGCACTCGGCCTTGATGTCCTCGCCCGCCTCGTTGCGCAGGAAGTTCTCAAAGTATTCCCGCAGGGCGGGGAAGATGCTGGGCATGAAGCCCCAGAAGTTCATGGACACCACCGTGTCCGGCGCCAGGGACTCGTCCCGGGCCAGATCCCGCAGGGTGCCGTCCGGATAGAGCTGCACCTTCAGCGCCTCCCGCACAGACTGGAGCTTGCCGTCCTTCACGGTGCAAACGCCCCGGGATACCGTGCCGTGGAGGCTGGCGGTATTTTTCAGAAGGTAGCCCACCATGGTGGCCTTGCCGTTTTCCGGCAGGCGGGTCAGTTCTTCATAAATGGTACGGTAGGCGTCGATGCCATAGTAATCGTCGGCATTGATGACGCAGCAGGGCTCATGCACCACATCCGCCGCGCACAGCAGGGCGTGGACGGTGCCGAAGGGCTTGGTGCGCTCGGGGGGAATATGGTAAAAATCCGGCACGGAGGAAAAATCCTGGAAGGCATACGCCACCTCCACAGGGCTGCCGTCCCGGGCAGTCTTGCCCGCCAGGTAGTCGCCGCACAGCCGGTGCATCATCTCCTCCATCTCGGGCTTGATGATGAACACGATCTTGTTGAAGCCCGCCCGGATGGCGTCGTAAATCGAGTATTCCATCAGGATCTCATGGTGGGGGCCGATGCCGTCCACCTGCTTGCTGCCGCCGTAGCGGGAACCCAGGCCCGCGGCCATGATGACCAGTGAAACTTTCATATCGTCTCTCCTACTCCCGCGCCGTCTCGGACGGCGCGTTATGATAAGCCTACCATACCCCATTTCCCGGAATTTTGCAACTGCTCTTGACTTTTTTCACGGTCCGTTTATAATGTGAAAATGATTTTCGTTTTCATATTGGAGGCATGGCATGTCATATACCACCAAACAGCAGCAGGCGGTGCTGCGGTGCCTGGAGCAGCGGCAGGGGGAGCCCCTGACGGCGGCGGACCTTGCCCAGGCTCTGCGCCAGGAGGGCTGCCCCGTGGGGCTGGCCACCATTTACCGCCAGCTGGAAAAGCTCACGCTTACCGGGCAGGTGCATAAAATCAACACGGCGGAGGGCGCTTTTTTCCACCTGTGCGGCCACGCTGGCGGCCACCGGGACTGCGTGCTGCTTAAGTGCAGCCGCTGCGGCCGGGTCCGCCATGTGGACTGCACCCATCTTCAGTCCCTGTACGACCACCTGGAGCGGGAGCATCACTTCCGCATTGACCCCCGGGGCACGGTATTCACGGGGCTTTGCGAAAACTGTACCGAGGAGGAAGCCCATGGAACAAAATGAACTGATCGTCTGCCGGGACGTGTCGCTGGGCTATGAGGGCCAGAGCGTGCTGACCCATCTGGACCTGACCATCCGCACCGGGGACTACCTTTGCATCGTGGGTGACAACGGTTCCGGCAAGTCCACGCTGCTGCGGGGCCTTCTGGGCCTGCTGCCGCCCCAGTCCGGGCAGATCCTGCGCTCGCCGGAGCTTCAGCGGGGCGCCATTGGGTATCTGCCCCAGCAGACCCGTGCCCAGCGTGACTTTCCCGCCACCGTGTACGAGGTGGTGCTCTCCGGCTGCCTCAACCAGAAGAAAAACCGCTTCTTCTATTCCGCCGCCCAGAAATCCCAGGCCCTCATGAACATGGGCAAGCTGGGTGTTTTAGAGCTGAAGGACCAGTGCTACCGGGACCTCTCCGGCGGCCAGCAGCAGCGGGTGCTCCTGGCCCGGGCGCTGTGCGCCGCCAGCTCCCTGCTCATTCTGGATGAGCCCATCACCGGCCTGGACCCGGCGGCTGCCCAGGACCTTTACAAGACCCTGGCCTACCTCAATGAAAAAGAGCGTATGGCCGTGGTCATGGTGACCCACGACCTGAAAGCCGCCCTCAAAAGCGCCCGCACCGTGCTGCACATCGGCCGCAGCAGCGTGTTCTCCGGCACGGTGGCGGAGTATCTGGCCTCCCCCCAGGGGCGGCGGTTCCGGGAGGTGGAATGATGTCTTTGAGTCTGATCTTCTCCTATCCTTTCATGCAGCGGGCCCTCATCGCCGGCGTGCTGGTGAGCCTGTGCGCGGCGCTGCTGGGCGTTTCCCTGGTGCTCAAGCGCTACTCCATGATCGGCGACGGATTGAGCCATGTGTCCTTCGGCGCCCTAGCCATTGCCGTGGCCCTGGGAGTGACGCCCCTGTACTTCTCCATCCCGGTGGTGATCCTGGCGGCCTTCTTCCTGCTGCGCATGGCCAGCCATCCCCGCTGGAACAGCGACGCGGCCATCGCCGTCATGAGCGCGTCGGCCCTGGCCATCGGCATCATCGTCATCTCCCAGACCACCGGCATGACCACCGACGTGGATAACTACATGTTCGGCTCGGTGCTGGCCATGACGGAGGCGGATGTGGTGCTGTCCGTGGCGCTGTGCATCGCCGTGCTGGTGCTGTTCATCCTCTTTTACCACAAGCTCTTTGCCGTCACCTTTGACGAGAACTTCTCCCGGGCCACGGGACTAAAGGTGGACCGCTACAATACCCTCCTCTCCATCCTCACGGCGCTGACCATCGTGCTGGGCATGCGGATGATGGGCGCCATGCTCATCTCCTCCCTGGTCATCTTCCCCGCCCTGACGGCCATGCGGCTGTTCAAGAGCTTCCGGGGCGTGGTCATGTGCGCCGCCGTCACCTCTGTGGCGTGCTTCTGCGCAGGCCTGGTGGCCTCCTTCACGCTTTCTACCCCGGTGGGTGCGTCGGTGGTGGTGGCGAACCTTGGCTTGTTCCTGCTCTCCTGCCTGGTATCGGCCCTGCGGCGTCGGTAATCGGAACCGCCGGATATGCTTTGTGCGCATATCCGGCGGTCTTTTACACAATATAATAAAGAAAACCGCAAGAAAGGGCTTGCGCTTTCTCCCCATCTGTGGTATGGTGTGTATGTTAGAAGAGTAAGGTGTGTGGAGTGGGCCAGTGGTCCGCTCTTTTTGTTGGCCTTTTTTGGCCGGTCAAATTTTTCATTTTCTGTAAAATAAAGGGGGATTTCCCATGAAGAAGATCACGGAGCTGACCGCGGAGCTGGCCGCGCCCGCCATTGCCGAGCAGGGATGCACCCTCTGGGACGTGGAATACGTCAAGGAGGCGGGCACCTGGTATCTGCGCATCCTGCTGGACAAGGAGGGCGGCGTGGATATTCTGGACTGCGAGGCCGTCTCCCGCAAGGTCAGCGACCTTCTGGACGAGGCCGACCCCATCGAGGGCAGCTACACCCTGGAAGTGGGCTCCGCCGGCGCCGAGCGGGCCCTCAAGCGCCCCGGGGATTTTGCCCGCTTTCTGGGCAGCCCCGTTCTGGTAAAGCTCTACCGCAATGTGGACGGCCGCAAGGAGTTCGCCGGCCACCTCAAGGCCTATGACGAGGCCACCGGCGCCGTCACCATCACCGTGGGCACCCAGGAGCTGACCTTTGAGAAAAAGGACGTGGCCTTGGTGCGGCTGCGGGTGGAATTTTAATATCGTTCCTGTTCGTTTGAAAAAGACGTATCAATAAAAGGAGAATCACGAATGAAAGGCAAAAAGCAAAAGGAGCCCGTCGGCTTCAACCCCTCGGAGATCTTCGCCGCTCTGGAAATGCTGGAGAAGGAGCGCGGCATCCCCCAGTCCTTCATGCTCGATAAGATCATTCAGGCCCTGACCACCGCCTACAAGCGGGATCACGACGGCGTGGAGAACGTGATCGTGGACGTGGACGAAGTGCGCCACACCATGAAAATGTTCGTGCAGAAGAACGTGGTAGCCGAGGAAGACTATGTGGACCCCGCCAATGAGATCCTGGTTGAGGAAGCCAAGCACATCTCCGCCCGCTATGAGGTGGGCGACATCATCAACCTCCCCGTGGACACGGTGGAGTTCGGCCGCATCGCCGCCGGCAACGGCAAGCAGGTCATCATCCAGGGCCTGCGGGAAGCCGAGCGCGGCATGGTGTACGACGAGTTCAACTCCAAGCAGCATGAGATCCTCACCGGTGTGGTCACCCGCATCGATCCCCGCAACGGCAACGTCTCCCTGCGCATCGGCACCGGCAGCGAGTCCACCGAGGCTCTGCTCATGGCCGGCGAGCAGGTGCCCGGTGAGGAGCTGACCGAGGGCATGCACGTGAAGGTGTACGTGGTGGAGGTCCGCCGGTCCACCCGCGGTCCCCAGGTGCTCATCTCCCGGACCCACCCGGGCTTGGTCAAGCGCCTTTTCGAGCTGGAAGTGCCCGAGATCTACGACGGCACCGTGGAGGTGCGCTCCATCGCCCGTGAGGCGGGCAGCCGCACCAAGATGGCCGTGTGGTCCAACGACGAGAACGTGGACCCCATCGGCGCATGCGTGGGCCCCAAGGGCCAGCGGGTCGCCACCATCGTGGAAGAGCTGCGGGGCGAGAAGATCGATATCATCAAGTGGAACGAGGACCCCGCCCAGTTCATCGCCGCCGCCCTGGCGCCCGCCGACGTGGTGGACGTGTGGATGGCGGACGAGGGCAAAGCCTGCCGCTGCGTGGTGCCTGACGATCAGCTGTCCCTGGCCATCGGCAAGGAGGGCCAGAACGCCCGCCTGGCCGCCCGCCTGACCGGCTACAAGATCGACATCAAGCCCCAGAGCTACCGGGACCCCGAGGAGGACGAGGATGCCTCCGTGTCCGCGGAAGAGCCTGTCCTGACCGATGACGCGCAGGACGCTGCCGAGACCGGCAGCGAGGAATAAGTACCAAACGGAAAGGCGGTCTGTGCGATGCCAAAGCCGAAAAAGATCCCCCAGCGGCAGTGTGTAGGCTGCCGTGAAATGAAAGACAAGAAATCCCTCCTGCGGGTGGTGCGCTCTCCCGAGGGCGCCGTTTCCCTGGACTTTGTGGGCAAGAAGCCCGGCCGCGGCGCCTATGTGTGCCACGACGTGGCCTGCCTGAAAAAGGCCCGCAAGTCCCGGGCGCTGGAGCGGGCCTTTGAGACTTCGATCCCGCCGGAGGTGTACGACGCCATGGAGGCAGAACTGGGAGGTGCGGATGGACAATAACGCCATTGTCTCCCTGTTGGGATTGTGCCTGCGGGGCAACCATCTGGCCGTAGGCGAAGAGCCGGTGGCGGAGGCCGCCGAGTGCCGGGCCATCCGGCTTCTGGTCCTCTGCTCCGACGCGCCGGACCCCACCCGCCGTCGGGCAGAGCGCTTCGCCCGGGAGGGCCAGTGCCTGCTTGCTGAGCTGCCGGTCACCAAGGCGGAGCTGGGCCGGGCACTGGGCCGGGCCAGCGTGGCCATGGCCGGCGTCACGGACCTGGGCCTTGCAGGCGCGGTAGCAAACCGCCTGGGACAGATGGACCCGGCACGATACGCCGACCTCGCCCAGCGGATGGAGCTCAAGGCCAAGCGGGCCGCCGAGCGCAAGCGCCTGCACGAAGCCCAGGCCAAAGCGCCCCGGAGCGCGGAGGTCCGTAAGGAAAAGCCCCAGCGCCGGGCAGAAGAGCCCGCGAAAGCTCCCCAGAACGTACAAAAGGCGCCGGGCAGGCGCCCCCGTCCGGACCGGGATGCGCCCCGCAAGGCAGCAGCCCCCGCCCGGGATGGCAGCGACCGGCGCCGCGCAGATGCCTCTCCAGCCCGCGGCGGCAAGCCCGGCCGCGGCAGGAGCTTTGCCGCAAAGCGCGGCAGCGCCCCGAATCCATACGCCAACAGCCGCCCCGTGAAAAAGGGCAAGGGCTCCTTCCGCAAGAAGGAAACCTGATCTGCCTCGGGGCAGTCACTTGTAAAAATTTCCCCAGCCCTCGGGTTGGAGCATAACGAGGTGTTTTTATTGGGTATTGAGAAATACAGAGTGCATGAGGTGGCGAAGGATTTCGGCCTGCCCACCAAAACCATCACGGAGATCCTGACCAAGTATGCCACGGCTCCCAAGAACCACATGCAGGTTCTCACGGACCATGAGCTGTCTTTGATCTTCGACTATCTGACCCAGCACAACCAGGTGGCCAACATCCAGGCCATCTTTGCCGAGGCCAATCAGGAAAAGCCTGCGGCCAAGACCGAGACCAAGGACGAGAGCAAGTCCGCCCCCGCCAAGGAAAAGGCTGAGGGCAAGGCCGCTCCCGCCAAGCCCCAGGGCACCCAGCCCCAGGCTGCTGCCCCCAAGGCGGAGACCAAGGCTCCCCAGGCCACCACGACCCGGGTGCCCCAGAAGAAGATCGTCGATACCCGCAAGGGCGGCGACGTGAACCTGGCCAAGTACGACGAGCGTCTGGAGACCCTGGGCGGCGAGCGCGCCGACCGGATGCAGCGCCAGCAGCGGGGCGGCAAGGAGAAGATCCGCTCCAACAACCAGCGCCGGGGCAATATGACCTTCTCCAACAAGCGCAAGCAGGACGAGGCCGAGCGGATGCGCCGCCTCCAGCTGGAGATCGCCAAAAAGGCCCCGCTGAAGGTGCAGATCCCCGACGAGATCTCCGTGGGCGAGCTGGCCTCCCGTATGAAAAAGACCGGTGCCGAAGTGGTCAAGTGCCTGATGAAAAACGGCGTTATGGCCTCTTTGAGCCAGCTCATCGACTTCGACACCGCCGCCATCATCGCCGAGGAGCTGGGCTGCAAGGTGGAGAAGGAAGTCGTAGTCACCATCGAGGAAAAGCTCATCGACGACCACGAGGATAAGCCCGAGGATCTGGTGCCCCGCGCCCCCGTGGTGGTGGTCATGGGCCACGTTGACCACGGCAAGACCTCCTTGCTGGATACCATCCGCAATACCTCCGTTGCCTCCGGCGAGGCCGGCGGCATCACTCAGCACATCGGCGCCTATCAGGTACAGGTGAACGGCAAGCCCATCACCTTCCTGGATACCCCGGGCCACGAGGCATTCACCTCCATGCGTGCCCGCGGCGCCATGATCACCGATATCGCCATTTTGATGGTTGCCGCCGACGACGGCATCATGCCCCAGACGGTGGAATCCATCAACCACGCCAAGGCCGCGAACATCCCCATCATTGTGGCCATCAACAAGATCGATAAGCCCGAGGCCAACCCCGACCGGGTGCTCCAGCAGCTGACCGAGTACGGCCTGGTGCCCGAGGACTGGGGCGGCGAGACCATCTGCTGCAAGGTCTCCGCCAAGAAGAACATCGGCATTGAGAACCTGCTGGAAATGGTCACCCTCACCGCCGAGATGGAAGAGCTGAAGGCCAACCCCAACCGCGCCGGCCAGGGCACTGTCATCGAGGCCCGTCTGGACAAGGGCCGCGGCCCCGTGGCAACGCTGCTGGTGCAGAACGGCACCCTCAAGCAGGGCGACATCATCATCGCCGGTACTGCCGTGGGCCGTATCCGCGTCATGACCGACTACAAGGGCAACCGTCTCACCGAGGCCGGCCCCTCCGTGCCCGTGGAGATCGCGGGCCTTTCCGAGGCTCCCGAGGCCGGCAGCCCCTTCTTCGCCGTGGCGGACGAGCGCATGGCCCGCGAGCTGGTGGAGCAGCGTAAGGCCGAGGCCCGCGCCAAGGCCGCCGCGCCGGTGCAGAAGGTCTCCCTGGAGAACCTGTTCGACCAGATCCAGGCCGGCGAGCGCAAGGAGCTGCCCCTGATCGTCAAGGCCGACGTTCAGGGCAGCGTGGAGGCCGTGAAGGCCTCTTTGGAGAAGCTCTCCAACGACGAGGTCAACGTCCGCGTCATCCACGGCGGCGTGGGCGCCATCAACGAGTCCGACGTGATGCTGGCCGCCTCTTCCAGCGCCATCATCGTGGGCTTCAACGTCCGGCCCGACGCGGCCGCCCGGGACGGCGCCGTGCGTCAGAACGTGGATATGCGCATGTACCGCGTCATCTACGACTGCATCGACGAGATTACCGCCGCCATGAAGGGCATGCTGGCTCCCAAGTACCGGGAAGTGGTGCTGGGCCACGCGGAGGTCCGCCAGACCTACAAGGTCTCCGGCGTGGGCACCATCGCCGGCTGCTATGTCCAGGACGGCAAGATCGTGCGCAACTGCTCTGTGCGCGTGGTGCGTGACGGCATCGTCATCCACGAGGGCCACCTGGCCTCCCTCAAGCGCTTCAAGGACGACGCCAAGGAGGTCGCCGAGAACTACGAGTGCGGCATGACCATCGAGAAGTTCAACGACATCAAGGAAGGCGACGTTATTGAGGGCTTCACCATGGAGGAGATCCCCCGCTGATAGAGGTCTTCAACGGACCATACCATAACCAATCACTTTGAGGGCGGCGGCGCCAGCGCCGCCGCCCCTTCTTTTATGAAAGAAAGGAGGCCCATTCATGCCCAGCAATCGAATCGGCCGCATCAATGAAGAGATCCAGCGGGAGCTGAGCGACCAGCTCCGCCGCCTGAAGGACCCCCGCGTGTCCCAGACCGGCATGGTCTCCATCACCCGGGTAGACACCACCGGCGACCTGCGCTATGCCCGGGTGTATATCTCCGTTCTGGACAAGTCCCAGGAAAAGGACGTGCTCCAGGGCCTCAAGTCCGCCGCAGGCTTTTTGCGGCGGGAGCTGGGGCATGCTCTCCAGCTGCGCTATACGCCCCAGCTGCAATTCGTGGCGGATGACTCCATCCTCCACGGCGCTCATATTCTGGAGGTACTGCGCCAGGTGGAGCGGCAGGACGAGGCCCGCTCCGCCGAGGACAGCACGCCGGAAACGGAGGCGTGAGCATGCTGACGGTAGATCAGGCCGCAGCGCTGCTGCGGCAGCTGGACCGGGTGCTCATCCTCACCCACGTGCGCCCGGACGGGGACACGGTGGGCTGCGCGGCGGCGTTGTGCGCCGCCCTGCGTGCCCTGGGCAAGACGGCATATCTGCTGGATAACCCGGAGCTGACGGAGACCACCACTCCCTATTTCGCCCCCTATACGGCCCCGGCGGATTTCGTGCCGGACCATGTGGTCTCTACGGACGTGGCCACCACGGCCCTGCTGCCGGAAAACGCCCTGCCCTATGCAGGCCGCATCGACCTTGCCATCGACCACCACCCCTCCTTTGAGCGCTTCGGCCGGGAGAACATCCTGCGCTCTGAGGCGGCCGCCTGCGGCGAGCTCATGTACAGCATCCTCTCCCGCCTGGGCCCCATCACTCCCGAGATCGCCCTGCCCCTTTACGTGGCCGTGGCCACGGACACAGGCTGCTTTGCCTACGGCAACACCACGGCAGATACCCACGCGGTGGCGGCGGCCCTCATGCGCACCGGCATCGACTACCACACGGTGAACAAGGTGTTCTTCCGCACCAAGAGCCGCAAGCGTATGCAGCTGGAGGGCGCCATGCTCAGCGCCTGCGAGTTCTATGACCACGACCGGGTGGCTGTGCTGTCCGTGCCCCTGTCCCTCATGGCCCGGTTCCAGGCCACGGAGTCTGACGCTGAGGATCTCAGCGCCCTGGGCGGCCAGATTCAGGGCGTGGACTGCGCCATCACCATGCGGGAACTAAAGCCGGATGTCTGGAAGATGTCCCTGCGGACCGGCAGCCGCATCAACGCCACAAAGGCCTGCGGTCTCTTAGGCGGAGGCGGCCACGCCGCAGCCGCCGGCTGCACGGTGGAAGCCCCCTGGCAGGAGGCCAAGAAGCAGATCCTGGCCGCCGTGGCCCAGGTGGCCGGCGACTATGCCGGATGACCGGCAAATCCAAGTGAAGTGAGGACACCCTATGCCAAACGGCATTGTGATCATCGATAAACCGGCGGACTGGACCTCCATGGACGTGTGCGCCAAGCTCCGGGGCATCCTGAATGAGCGGCGCATCGGCCACGGCGGCACCCTGGACCCCATGGCCACCGGCGTGCTGCCGGTGTTCGTGGGACAGGCCACCCGTGCGGTGGAGTTCGCGGAAAACGGGGAGAAGGAGTATCTGGCCGGGCTGCGGCTGGGCCAGGTGACCGACACGGAGGACACCTCCGGCCGCGTGCTGGAAACCTTCCCGGTCACTGTCACCGCCGCGGACGTGGCGGCGGCGCTGGCGCCTTTCCGGGGCCCCGTCCAGCAGATCCCCCCCATGTACTCCGCCATCAAGATCCAGGGGAAAAAGCTCTATGAGCTGGCCCGCAAGGGCCAGGAAGTGGAGCGCAAGCCCCGCAGCGTCACCATTTACGAGCTGGAGCTTGTAGAGCAGGTGAGTGAGACGGACTATGTGCTGCGCTGCCGGTGCTCCAAGGGCACCTACGTGCGCACTCTCTGCCACGACATCGGTCAAGCCCTAGGCTGCGGCGGCGCTATGTACAGCTTGCGGCGCACCATGGCCGCCGGCTTCACCCTGGACGACGCCGTGACGCTGGAGGACGTGCAGCGCCGGGGAGAGGAACTTCTGCTCCCTACGGACAGCCTGTTTTCTCAGCACCCTATTTTGCTTCTCAAGTCCGAGAAGCTGGAAAAGCGGGTGCGCTGCGGCAACCCCATCACCCTGCCGGGCACTGCCGACGGCACCTACCGCGTTTACAGTCAGGACCGGCAGTTCCTCTGCCTGTCCCAGGCCAGGGGCGGCACCCTGACTTCCATCAAGAATTTCTTTGGAGCGTAATACCATGTCCATCAAGGAAAAAGTCATTGCCCTGGGCTTCTTTGACGGAGTCCATCTGGGCCACGCGGCGCTGCTGCGGCGCACGGCGGAGGAGGCCGCCGCCCGGGGCGTCACTCCTGCGGTATTCACCTTTGACCGCCCCCCCAAGGAGGTCATCACCGGCCAGCCCTGCCCCCTCATCAACTCCGCCGAGGATCGCCGGGGCCTCATCCGCCGGCTCTACGGCATCGACGAGGTGCTGATGGTGCCCTTTGACCACGAGATGATGACCACCCCCTGGGACGATTTCGTCCGGGACATCCTCATCAAGCGCTACCACGCCGTGCATCTGGTGGCCGGTCACGACCACCACTTCGGCCACAAGAACGAGGGCTCCCCGGAGGGTCTGCAAACTCTGTGCGCCCAGCTGGGTCTGGGGTGCGACATCATCCCCAAGGTGGAAGTGGCGGGTATCACCGTCAGCTCCACCTACATCCGCCGCCTGGTGGAGCTGGGGCAGATCGACCGGGCCAACCGCTTTTTGGGCCATCCCCACACCCTGACGGGCGTGGTGCGCCACGGACGGGGCCTGGGCTCTTCCCGCCTGTTCCCCACGGCCAACATCACCATCCCGCCTCACGTGCTGGTGCCCAGCCACGGGGTCTATGTGACCCGGGTCATTCTGGACGACGGCAGCACTTATCCTGCCGTCACCAACGTGGGTACCCGGCCCACGGTGAACAACGGCTCGGACATTACGGTGGAGGCGTGCCTGCTGGACTTTGCCGGGGACCTGTATGGCCGGACCATGCGCCTGGAGTTTTTCCAGCATCTGCGGGACGAGATGCGCTTTGACTCTCTGGACGCCCTGAAGGCCCGGATCGCCGCGGATGCGGAGACCACCCGCCGCTACTTTGTGGAACATACCGAACTATAAAAAGGAAGGACAGGCTAAGCCTGTCCTTCCTTTTTTATTATACCCTGACGGCGGAGCCGGAATGGTATGACGCCATGTTTTTCGGCTGCCCCGCAAGGGGCGGGAAAAACGGCTCAAATGATAATGGCCGCTTTGCGGTCATTATACCAGCGCCGCGATGAGCCACACCATGCCGATGCCGCCCGCCCCCAGCAGGGTGTACACTGCCGGGCTCAGGTCCCGCCACGCCCTGCTGAAATGGCCGTGGTCGCCGCCTGCGTAGTTGCGGGCCACCCGCTTGGCCTCTTCCACCAGATCCCGGGCGGTGACGCCCTCTCCGGCAGCATCGTTGCGCACGATGAAGATGGCCTGCTCAAAATACCGCTGATCCGGGGAGTCCACCACGACCACCCGTCTGGAAATGCCTTTTACCATCCGCTTCACGCCTCCTGTAACCACAGTTTTGATACTTCCATTTTGTCTCAGCGCATGCGGATTTATACAGCCTCACACCATTTTTGCGCCGCCCTCCGGCGGAAGATACAGTACCTGCACGCCGCAGTCGTCCTGCAAGCCCTCCCGGCGCACGCTCTCAGCCAATATGAGCGTAGCCAGGGCCTGGGGATCGGTGCCCTCCCAGCCGGCCAGCAGGTCCTGGAGCCACTCGTCGTGGTTCGCGTCCGCCACGCCGTCACTGATGAGCACCGCGAAGCTCCCCGGCGCCAGCGTGGCCCGGGTCACATCCGGGACCGCATCGGCTCCCCGCAGCCCCACCGGCAGTGCCCCGCCGGTGATGCGCCGCACCGTCCCGTTTTTCTTCACGTAGCTGGGGGCGGCGCCGAACTTATAAAATACCGCCTCCCCCGTCTCCGCTCGGCAGGTGAGCAGGTCCACGGTGGTAAAGCTGCCCGTGTCGGCCCCCCGCAGGGCCATGGCAGAATTGAGGGTCTTGAGGGCAGACTCCGGCTCGATGCCCGCCTCCAGGAACTGACGCAGCAGCCGGCAGGTCAGCGCCGACTCCTTGCGGGCCTCCTCTCCGGTGCCCATGCCGTCGGAGAGCAGCAGGCACAACAGCCCCGCCTCCGTGGAAAAGGACGCCAGCGTGTCCCCGCACACCTTCTCCCCCTCCCGGGGCCGCAGGGCCGCGCCGATACACCCACGGGAGGCCCGGGCAGACACCGGCGCCGATTCCAGCGTGGCGGCGGTGGCCGTCAGCAGCTCGCTGAGCTGGGCGTACTGGCCCCGGGCGCTGCGGCGGGTGTCCTCCAGCTCCCGGCGGTACTGGCGGCGCAGCAGATAGGCGGTCAGTTCTCCGTTGATGGCGCTGATGAGATTCGGCAGATGGATGCAGCGGTCGGCAAAGTAGGACGGGAAGTCCTTGGCCATGGCCCGCCCCCGCTCCAGGAGAAAGGGCGTGGCGTCGTTCATGGCGTTGAAGGTGCCCGTGTACTCCCGCTGCCAGCAGTGCTCGCACAGGGCGCAGCTGCGGCACACCTTCTCCGCCGCCCGGTCAAAGACCACCGCCGGGTTTTCCTCCGTGGACCGGGGAGAAACCCGGCCCATGCTGTCGTAAAGGTCCCGCAGGGCTGCGGCCGTCTGGTCCAGACGGGCCCGCAGCCTCTCCCCGGCGGCGCTGCCGGGTTCCTCCTGGGGCCGCAGCACCCGCTTTCCGCCGAAGAGCCGCCCGGGCAGCATCAAAAAAACGCCCGCCCCGAACACGGTCTCCAGCATCAGCGGCCGGGCCAGGGGATGCTGCACCGGCAGCAGCGCCAGAAAGGCCGCCGCCAAAAACGCCGCCGCGCACCGGCCCCGGCGTCCCTGACGGAGGCCCGCCAGCAGTCCGCCCAGGCCATAGGCCCCGCCGAAGAGCATACTGCCGGAGGCGGCGCAAAGGTCCGTCACCAGTCCCGTACCAAGCCCCATGGCGGCCCCCGCCGCAGCGCCCCGCTGACAGGCGGCATATATCACCAATGCGCACTCCAGGGCCCGTCCGGCGGACAGCTCCCCCACTGTCACGTCGCTCAGCGTCAGCAGCAGGGACATGGTCAAAAACAGCACCCCGTCCGGCTCCAGCTGCTCCTGCCCCATCCGCAGGAGAGGCCGGTAAAACCAGGCGGCGGCGCCGGTAAGCAGGGCGGAAGCAAGGCAGGGCGCCGCGTCCGCAAGCGGAGAGAGAGACTGGACCACATAGATGATCCCCACCGTCAGAAAAAGCCCCGCCGCCACTACGGCGCTCCAGCGCCGGTCCTCCACCGTCCGCCAGCCCCGCAGGGCCTGGGCCGTGGTGAAGATCAGGGCAGCGGTGGCCAGAAACGGCAGTCCCTGGGCAAAGTCCATGAATACCAGCGCCCCAAGTCCCGCTCCCGCCAGCGCGGCACCGCCGCCCACGCCCGGCCCGGCGGCGGACACGCACCCCAGGGCAAAGGGGGCATAGCCCCCCGGGCAGCGGGCGGCGCAAAGGGCCGCCGTCAGGAAAAAGCGGATCCCCGCCGCCAGCAGCCGCGCCCGCTGCTCTTTCCCCAAAGTGATCTGACCGTGCTGCACAGCCTGTCCCTCCCGCATCCGTAGTTTTCCATCATTTTACAGGCCTCTGCCGGAAAAAGCCGTCGGGAAATGGAACGGAGCGGAATTTTCGTCCAGAGGTTCCGGGTGGACTTTTCCCGCGGGACATGGTATGATACTAGGAGTTTTGATTTGGAAAGGGGCTTTTTTATGCGCATCGGAACCGTGGAGATCGATTCCCGTCTGGCTCTGGCGCCCATGGCCGGCGTCACAGACGTGGCGTTCCGGCAGATCTGCCGGGAGCTGGGCGCCGGCTATACCATCACGGAGCTGATCTCCTCCAAGGCCCTTTGCTATCACGATAAAAAGACATTTTCCCTGCTGCAGCAGGCGCCGGGCGAGCATCCGGCCGCCGTGCAGATCTTCGGCAGCGACCCGGTGTGCATGGCGGAGGCGGCCCAGATCGCCATCGCCGAGACCGGGGCGGATATTCTGGATATCAACATGGGCTGTCCCATGGGCAAGATCGTCAACAACGGCGACGGCGCCGCTCTCATGAAAGACCCGGACAAGGCAGGACACATCGTGGAGGCGGTGGTAAAAGCCGTGTCCGTGCCGGTGACCGCCAAGTTCCGCCGGGGCTGGGACATGGGCAACTGCAACTGCGTGGAGTTCGCTAAAACCTTGGAGCAGGCAGGCGCCTCCGCTGTGGCGGTCCACGGCCGCACCCGGGCCCAGGTGTACGGCGGCACGGCGGACTGGAACTGCATCCGCCAGGTAAAGGAGGCCGTCTCCATCCCCGTCATCGCCAACGGCGACATCTGGAAGCCGGAGGACGCGGCGCGGATCCTGCGCCATACGGGAGCGGACATGGCCATGATCGGCCGGGGGTGCTTCGGCAACCCCTGGATCTTCCAGCAGGCCCAGGCCGTGCTGGAGGGACGGGAGATCCCGCCCCTGCCGCCCCTTTCGGAGCGGTGTGACACGGCGGTTCGCCAATTCGAGCTGGCAGCCCAGGCCAAGGGCGAGCGGGCAGCCGTGCTGGAGGCCCGGCGGCACTACTGCTGGTATCTCAAGGGCGTGCCCCACTCCGGCTATTATAAGGAAAAGATCGTGCAGATGAACACCCTGGAAGACGTGTATCAGGTGACGAAAGGGATCAAAAGGGATCTGACATGAGAGACTTGCAGGAAGAAAAATGGGTCGCGGACGCCAGGCGGGGCGATACAGCCGCCTTTGAGTCGCTGCTGCGACGCTATGAAAAGCGGGTGCTAGCTCTGACCGGGCGCATGTGCCGCAACCCGGAGGACGCCCAGGAGGCCGCCCAAGAGGCGTTTTTGGCCGCGTGGCAGGGACTTCCCTCCTTCCGGGGGGACGCCAGCTTTTCCACCTGGCTCTACCGTCTGGCCTCCAACGCCTGCGTGGACCTTTTGCGCCGGGAGGGACGCCACAGCGGCGCCGCAGGCCCCTCCCTCAACGACGAGGAGATCTCGCTGGATGTGCCGGACACAGCGCCCTCCCCTCATGAAGCAGCAGAGCGCAAGGAGCTGCGCGAGCAGATCGAGGCGGGGCTCCAGTCCCTTTCGCCGGAGCACCGGCAGGTGCTCATCCTGCGGGAGATCCACCAGCTCAGCTACGAGGAGATCTCCCAGTCCCTGGCGCTGGATCTTGGCACAGTGAAATCCCGCATCAACCGGGGACGAAAACAGCTTCGAAATTTTTTGATCCGCAGCGGGAACTTTTCTCCGCTCCCTGCGTCCAAAAAAACAGGAAAGGAGGGCTGAACAATGAAAGAATGTACGTCATTTGAAGCCCTGCTGGATCTGTTTGTGGACGGAGAGCTTTCTTCGGAGGAAATGGCCCGTGTCCAGTCCCATCTGGACCAGTGCCCCGACTGCCGGGCTTATGTGGATGACGCGCTTGCCATCCGCGCCGCGCTGGACAGCTGGGAGAAAATGCCCGTGCCGGAGGACTTCCACCGCCATGTGATGGACGCGGTCCGCGCCCATCCCCGCCGCCGTCCCACTCCCTGGAAAAAGGTGGTGCTGCCTCTGGCAGCCTGCTTTGCCGTTGCCATTTTGGCCCTGCCCCTGCGCACGCAGCTTTTGAACGCTCCCCAGCAGACCCCCGCTTCCGCCGAAACGCCTCAGGCCGCCCAGTCCGAGGTCTCCGCCCAGGAAACCGCCCCGGTCATGGAGGCGGACCTTGCGCCGGATATGGAGACGCCTGTTCAGGACGAGTCCGCCGGGCAGCAGCTCCGTGAGTCCCCCGCTTCTTCCGAGGCGGGCGAGAGCACCGGCTCTGCGGCCCAGCCGCCCCGGATGCTGACCGGGGAAAACGGCGCAGGCAGTGCCGACACGCCCCAGACCTACCTGGCCGCAAACGATGCCGCCGGGGAAGATGCGCCTGCCGCTCAGAAGGATGCCCCTCCGGCAGCGGATGAGTCCCCTGTCCAGGACGAGCCGCCCGCCTCCGAGCCTACGGTGTCAACGGCCAATCTCGCCCAGGAGCCCTTTGCCACGCTGACGCTGACCGAGGCCCAGGCCGGCAAGGCCCTGGAGGCATATACGCCTGTGGAGCAAAGGGACGGAGAGACCGTCTACCATCTGGACAGCGCCGCCTATGTGCAGCTCAAATGCGCGCTCATCGCCACGGGTAGCCTGCCCGACACGGAGGAGCTCAGCGAGGCGGCTCCGTCCGAGGACAGCGAAGCCTTTGCCCTGGTGATCGTCACCAGCGCCTCATAAGATCCAGCCGCAGACCGGGGGAAGTTTCCCCCGGTCTTTTTGCTTGCATTTTTCCGACGGGTGTGGTATAGTGCCATCTGACAGGTGCCATCTCCCTGTCCAAGCGCCCGCTTCGGGCGTTCGTTCGGCTCTGCGGAGTCGTTCTCTAAACAAAAAAATGGAGGTCGCCCGGGCCTTACTACGGGCTTTTTGTGTGTGTTTGTGCAAAAGACCTCCGAAATTCTTTTCAGGAGGTCTTTTTCTATGTCCAAATCCCGTTTCACCATCCGGCAGCTGACCACAGCCGCCATCATCGCCGCCATCTACGCCGCCCTGACACTGCTGCTGCCCATTCCCCAGTACGGCGGCGTGCAGCTGCGGGTGGCGGAGGCCATGACGGTGCTCCCCTTCTTCTTCCCGGAGGCCATTCCCGGCCTGGCGGTGGGGTGCTTCCTCTCCAACCTGCTGGGCTCTCCCTATGTGCTGGACTGGATCTTCGGCACGCTGGCCACGCTGCTGGCCGCCATCTGGACGTCCCGGATCAAGCACCGCGCCCTGGCGCCGCTGCCCCCGGTGGTGTGCAACGCCGTGATCGTAGGCGCGGAGATCGCCTATTTCTCCACTCTGGACGGCGCCGCTTTCTGGCCCGCTTACGCTTTCAACGCCTTCACCGTGGGCCTTGGTGAGGCCATTGCCTGCTTCGTGCTGGGTGCGCTGCTGCTGCGGGCACTGGAGCGTGTCCCCGCTCTCAAGCACGCTTGATGATATTCCGGGCTCCGCCAAACGGCGGGGCCCGTTTTTTATACCAGGAAACTTCTTCCTTTTGCCCTTTCGGGCCCCCTCAAGTCCTTGAAAATCCCGCAGCAGTGTGATACGATAAACGTCAGAACCCATCTTTTCCCTCGATTCCGTTGTTTTCGGGTCGAATCTGCAATATAAAATCTGCGTATACGCAATACTTTGGAGGTTGCTATGATCACGAAGGACATCGTTTACGTCGGCGCGGACGACAAGGATCTGGATCTGTTTGAAGGACAGTATCCTGTACCCAACGGCGTGTCCTACAATTCCTATGTCATTCTGGACGAGAAGATCGCCGTGATGGACACGGTGGACAAGCGCAAGACCGAAGAATTCCTGGCCAACCTGGACAAGGTCCTGGCCGGCCGTCAGCCGGACTACCTGGTGGTCAACCACGTGGAGCCCGACCACGCCGCCAACATCCAGTGCCTGCAGGAAAAGTATCCTGACATGCAGCTGGTGGGCAACGCCAAGACGTTCCAGATGCTGCTGTTGTACTTCCCCGATCTGGACCTGAGCCGCTCTGTCACCGTCAAGGAGGGGGACACCCTGTCCCTGGGCCGCCACACGCTGCACTTCGTCATGGCCCCCATGGTCCACTGGCCCGAGGTCATGATGACCTATGACGACTGTGACAAGGTCCTCTTCAGTGCCGACGGCTTCGGCAAGTTCGGCGCGCTGGACGCCGACGAGGACTGGGACTGCGAGGCCCGCCGGTACTATTTCAACATCGTGGGCAAGTACGGTCCCCAGGTGCAGGCGGTTTTGAAGAAGGCCGCCGGTCTGGACATCCAGATCATCTGCCCGCTCCACGGCCCCGTGCTGAAGGAGAACCTGGGCCACTATCTGGAAAAGTACGATATCTGGAGCAGCTACGCGGTGGAGTCTGAGGGCGTGTTCATCGCCTTTGCCTCCATCCACGGCCACACCGCCCAGGCGGCGGAAAAGCTGGCAGCACTGCTCAAGTCCAAGGGCTGCCCCAAGGTAGTGGTGGCCGACCTGACCCGGAGCGACATGGCTGAGGCGCTGGAAGATGCCTTCCGCTATGGCAAGATGGTGCTGGCCGCCGTCTCCTATAACGCCGGTGTCATGCCCGCCATGGAGGACTTCCTCCACCATCTGAAGGGCAAGAACTTCCAGAAGCGGACCGTGGCCCTGATGGAAAACGGCTCCTGGGCTCCCTCCGCCGCCCGCACCATGAAGGAGATCCTCTCCCAGATGAAGGAGATCACCGTGGTGGAACCCACCGTTACCCTGCGTGGCGCCCTTAAGGAAAGCGATATGCCCGCCATGGAGGCCCTGGCAGACGCCATCCTGCACGAATAAAAACAAAAAAAGAAGCATCGGCCCAGGCCGGTGCTTCTTTTTCGTTTTATGGTTTCAGATACGCCGCCGCGCAAAGCAGGCCGTAGAGGACCGGCTGGTGGATGAGATAGAGAAAGAGGGAGTGCCGGCCCAAAAACATCAGCGGCCGTACGGCGCCCCGCCGCAGCACCGCTTTATCTTTCCACAGAGGGAACAAAAACCACCCCACCCAGAAAAGGAAGATCCACGGCAGCAGGGAAAAATAGTCCGTGGAGGAAAACGAATGGGGCGGGAAGCCAAAAAAGGCCGTCAAATCGTTTCGATACAGCCACTCCGGCATCACGGCCGCCCCCAGGATCAGCCCCTCGTCGATCTTGCGGGTAAGTGCGAACAGCACCGCGCACACCGCCGCGCCGGGGATCGGCGGCACCCGCTCCAGCAGCGGCCGTGCCGCCGCCGTCACAGCGGCTGCCCCGCCCAGGAACGTCAAGATCCCCCAGCGCACCGCGTCCGCCGGCGTGGCCAGGGCCGTCACGGCCATGACCAGAAGCCCAGCCGCAAACACCTTGGCCGCGTGGCGCAGCGGGCGGCGGCTCAGGTGCAGGCAAAAGCCGGAGAGCAGGATGAAGCTCCAGCAGATGGACTGCTGCCAGAGGAAGCCCTGCCAGCCGTCGTACCAGGCAAGCTCCCAGCCGCCCAGGTTCACCGCGTCCCACAGAGCATGGTAGACCACCATCACCGCCAACGTGGCGCCCCGGATCGTGTCCAGCAGCGGATAGCGTTCCGCCGCGGTTTTCCGTCCGCCCTGCAAGCTTCATCCCTCCCCTGTCTCTTTTTCCACAAGTATTGTAAAAAGCAGGCCCCGCCCTGTCAACCGGGCGCGGATGGTTTTTCCTGTTTTTCACAAAAAAAACGCCGCCCGATCGGGCGGCGTCTTTTTACTTCTCCTCGAACTGGTCCTTGCCGGCGCTGCACAGGGGGCAGACCCAATCAGCGGGCACATCCTCCCACTTGGTGCCGGGGGCAATACCGTTATCGGGATCGCCGGCAGCCTCGTCATACACATAGCCGCAAAGAACGCACTCGTACTTCTTCATATCATGTTCCTCCTCAAGTGTTTTGTATGTTCTATATCTGCATCATAGCAGAGTATACCCGGAAAAGCTGTTGTTTTTCCAACACTCATCAATGAATTTTTTTCCGCAGCTTCTCCTTGACCTCCGGGCTCAGGAGCTTGGCCGCCGCCCGCACCGGCAGAGGCCGCAGGGCGAAAAAGCGCTTGCGCACCTGGTCGAAGGGCTCCAGGGCGTAGGCCGCGAAAAAGGCGGGACGGTCGGCGGGCTGGGCGATGGGAGACGCCAGCCGGGGATTGCCGGCGATGGCCCGCTCCAGGGGGAACTTCTCTTTGGCCATGGGCAGCTGGTCAAAGAGGTGGCTTCCGTGGGCCGTATTGACCAGCAGCAGCGAAACGCCCTTTTCCTGCTGCTCCGGCAGCTCGTCGCTCCGCAGTCCCCAGAAATCGCCCAGGGTAAAATCGCCCACCCGGGCGGCGGAGGTATAGGCGCAGCGGTAGCAACTGGGCCGCAGGAACAGCGCCCGGCCGAACGCATGACCGTACTCCGTGGCAAACAAGGGCGCGGAGTCCACGCTGCCGTCGCTGTAGACCACGGTGAAGTGGCTGTCCTTCCAGCCGGTCACCTTATTGCGGAAGCGCACCGCCTGCACGGTCTTGCCCTTGCGGCGCTCGATGGAGCGCACCATGTCCTCCCACACGCCGGGGGAGGGCACGCCGTGGCAGACCAGATCGCAGGTGACCAGGTTCTCCGGCCGGCTGCCCAGATATCGGTACAGTCCGTCCACCTGGCAGGGCGTACCGGAAAAGAGCACCAGGCGGCTTTCCAGCCAGTGCTTCACTTCCCGGTAGCAGTCGCCCAGGTCGCTTTGCACATACTTGGCCCCCCGCATCCGCCAGAGGTCCTCTTTGCGGAAGCACGCCGTATGGCGCAAGTGCTGATGGCCGTCCATGGCAGCGCCGAACACCACGCCGCCGCACTCGAGCACATACTCCGCCAGCAGGGAGAAAATGCCGCCGGAAGTGGAGTCCTTGCGTACGTCCTCTGCCCGGTTCCAGGCGGCAAAGGCCGCCGGCAGAGGCTGCTCCGGCCGGGCGTGAAGTGCAGGGCACACCGCGGTGCAGTGGCCGCAGCGGACGCACTTCTCACTGTGGATCACCGGGTAGAGGAAGCCCTCCTTGTCCCGCTCCATGGTGATGGCATCCTTGGGACAGCCGCTGGCGCAGGCGCCGCAGCCGGTACAGTGGTTGTGGGAGGCCAGGGTAGGCAGGTCGTCCTGCTCCGCCGCCGGCTCCTCCTGCTTTTCAACAGGCTCGTCCAGCAGCGCCGCCCGCAGATACGTAAGCGAGTCCCGCCGGGCCCGCTCCAGCCGCTGCTCCACATCGGACCAGCAGATAGCGTCGTTGATGCCGGCGGTATCGCCTTTGCCCACCACCCGGCGCTCCAGCCCTAAGCGGCTGAGCAGGCTGAAGGTCCGGGAGCTCTCCGGCGCGGCCAGCTCACTGGGGGCCACGGCGGTGAAAAAGGGCTTTTGGAACTGGACGGAGAACACCGTGCCGTGGAAGGAGTTGGTGCACACATAGCTGGCGCCCCGGAACAATCCCAGAAACTCCGCCGGGCCCGCGTCCAGCACGCAGCGGGCCTTGGGGTGTACCCGCTGGCGGATGCCGCAAAGCTGCACCACCGGTAGTCCCGTCTCCTCCGCCAGGCGGCGGATATAGGGCGCCAGGGCGCCGGGCTTGCTGATGCAGTAGCACAGGATATAGCCGCCCTTTTCCGCCGGCGGCTGGGCGATGGCGCTCCAGGCGTTCCGGTCCAGCAGCAGCGTGGGGTCCAGCACCACGGGCACTGTCTTGCCCGTTACATGCTCCACGATGGCCTGTCCCTGCCGCTCCCGCACGGAGACGTGGGAAAATGTCTCCAGATAGGACCGAAGCTCAGATTCCATCTCCTCCGGCACCGCCGGGATGCCAAAGGACGGCGCATAGGCGATCTTGCGCTTTTGGGAAAAGGCGCCGAAAAACACCGGGTCAAACTTTCCATCCGGGAAGATCTTCGGATTCCAGATCTGGTCGCTGCCCGAGAGGATCACATCGTAGGGAAGATCCGTATGCGCCAGCTCCGCCGCGCTCTCATAGCGGTGGCCGGAGCGCTTGATATACTGGCGGGAAAACGCCTCAAAGCGGTTGTAGCGGGCCTTGAGCGCCCCGTAGTGCAGCGCGGTGTGGGCGTCTGCCGCGGCGCTGCCCAGCCCCGTGGGGGCACGGAAGAGGGCGTTGTTCTGGTTGACATAGTAGTCCACGATCTCGCACTCTCCGCCCAGGGCCTCTACGGCCCGCTCCGTGGCGTAGGCCTGCAAAAGGGCCCCATAGTGGTGGATGTGGTAAAAGGTGACCAGTCCTGTTTTCAAAGTGTGTCTCCCCTTCTTTCCGGCAGGTCCATCTCCGCCCGGGCGGGCGCCAGGTCATCTTCCGATACCCAGTCGGACACGGGCACTACCTCAAACTCCGTCTTGGTGCGGCGGATGACCACCCGCTCCAGCCCCGCGTTGATCACATGGCGGCGGCACATGGAGCAGGAGGTGGCGTCGGTGAGCAGCTCACCCGTCTGCGCGTCCCGCCCCACCAGATACAGCGTGCCGCCCACCATATCCCGCCGGGCGGCGGAGATGATGGCGTTGGCCTCGGCATGGACGCTGCGGCACAGCTCGTACCGCTCGCCCCGGGGCACCCGCATGACCTCACGGGAGCAGTACCCCATATCCACGCAGTTGGCCCGGCCCCGGGGGGCGCCGTTGTAGCCGGTGGAGATGATCTCGTCGTTTTTGACGATGATGGCGCCATAGACCCGCCTGAGGCAGGTGGCTCGCTCCAGCACCGTCTCGGCGATATCCAGATAGTAATTTTCCTTGCTGATCCGATCCATGGGCAGCCCTCCTTTTTGATGTCTTATTGTACCACGGCCCGGCCCCCTTGGCAAGAAAAGCAGTCATTTTCCTGTCTTTGCCTCAGGGACAAAAACCATGCGGGAGTCCAACAGGACTCCCGCATGGGAAACTTGATGAAGCGCGCGTCTTTACGGCTGTACCCCCGCACGGACGGCAATCAGCTCCGCCGCCACGGACACAGCGATCTCCTCCGGCGTCTGGGCGCCGATGGCAAGGCCGATGGGGGCGTGGAGCCGGGCGTACTCCGCCTCGGTGAAGCCTGCATCCAGCAGCCGCTCCTTGCAAAGCGCCAGTTTGCGCCGGGAGCCGATGCACCCCAAGTATTTGGCGCCGCTGCGCAGCACCTGGGCAAGCACCTCGTAGTCCGCCTGGTGGCCCCGGGTCATGATGACCACATAGTCCTCCGGCGTCACGGTGACGAACCGGGCAAGCTCCGTGAACGGCCCGCACAAAAGCCCCTCCGCCTGGGGAAAGGCCTCCGCCGACACAAACTCCGGCCGGTCATCGTACACCACCGGGCGGAAGTCCACTGCCGCAATGACCGGCACCAGCGCCCGGGACACATGGCCCCCGCCGAAGATATACACTTTCCCGGCCCGGACCACCGGCAGCGCCAGCCAGCCGTCCCGGTACACGGGGCCGTTTTCCAAAAGCCCCGCCGGCACGTCTTCCGATGCCCGGTCCACCGTCCGCGTCTCCACCACCCGGACGCCCTCGATCCGGCGCAGGAGCCAGGTGTCCCGGCTGCCGGAAAACGCCGCCGTGAGAGCGCGGATGGCCTGGGTACACGGTCCCTCGCCGCCGGGCAGGAACTGGAACTGGACGGTCACATCGCCGCCGCACACCATGCCCAGTGACGCCGCGTCCCCGGGGACAAAGCGGTAGTCTTTCACATCGTCCCCGCCGCTTGCCAGCAGAGCCGCCGCGGCGCGCTGGGCCTCGTACTCCACGGCGCCGCCGCCGATGGTGCCTGCGCTCTCCCCGTTGGAAAACACCGCCATGACCGCCCCGGCGCCCCGGGGGGTGGAACCGCTAGAGGCCAGAATGCTCACCAGCTCCACCGCCTGCCCCGCCTCCAGGGCGTGCAGGATCTTTTTCCACAGCTCCCGCATCTTAGCCGATGCCTCCCTTCCATGCGCCAAGGATCAAAACTGCCACTGTCACGCCGCAGAAAACGTACTTAGCAAGGGGATAGAACCAGGGGCCAAGGGGCTTTTTGCGTGAAAGGTTCACCTGCTCCAGGCAGCCCTCCCTGCCGTATACCCAGAAGAACATGATGCCCGCCAGCAGCGCGCCTGTGGGGCAGGCGAAGATGGAGCACACGTCCATCCAGCCGGAGACGATGCCCTGGATGGAAAGGCTCACCGCCATGCCCACGATTCCCGTCAGCGCCACTGCCTGATAGCGGCCCAGGTGCAGCTTTTCCTGTACCGTGGCCACCGGCGCTTCAAAGAGGTTGATGAGAGAGGTGAATCCCGCCAACAGCGCCGCCACGAAAAACAGCACCATGATGACCGCGCCGCCGGGCATGGTCTTGAAGAGATAGGGCAGGAAAATGAACATGAGTCCCGGGCCGCTCTCACTGAGGGTCTGGCCCGCCGTGGCCATGGCCGGGATGATGACCAGCGCCGCCAGAATGGCCGCCGCCGAGTCAAAGATGGCCACCGTCCGGGCAGAGGCGGGCACGTCCTGTTCTTTTGAGAGATAGGACCCGTAGATCAGCGTGCCGTTGCCGGCAATGGACAGGGAGAAAAACGCCTGACCCAGGGCGTAGATCCACACCTGGGGGTCCAGCAGCTCCCGGGGCCGCAGCACGAAGATGTAGCGGTAGCCCTCCATGGCACCCGGCAGGGCGGCGATGTACACCGCCAGCACCAAGAACAAAATGAAGAACATGGGCATGAGCAGCTTATTGGCCCGCTCGATGCCGCCGCCGATGCCCAGGGCCATCACCACAAAGCAGATCACCATGGCCACCGCCTGCCAGGCGGTGTTGCCCCAGGCGGAAGCCGTAGCACCGAAGTAGGCGGTAAAGCCCTCCACGCCCTCACTGGAGAGCACGGAGCCGGTAAACGCCCCGATCATATACTTCAAAAGCCAGCCTACCACCACGGAATAGCCGATGGCCATGGCCAGTGATCCCGCCACCGGCACAAGGCCCAGCGCCTCGCCCCAGCCCGCCTTTCCGGTGCGGCGCCGGGCAGCGGTGCCGAAGGCGATCATGGGACCACCGCCGGTGGCCCGTCCGAAGGACATCTCCCCCACCACGCCGGTGGAGGCGATGAGCACCACAAAGATCACATAGGGGATCAGGAACGTGGCGCCGCCGAACTGGGCCATGCGGGACGGGAACAGCCAGATGTTGCCCATGCCCACCGCCGAGCCGATGCAGGCCAGCTGAAAGCCCCACTGGGAGCGGAAACTGTCCCTCCCTTTATTATCAGAACGCATATTCTCTCTCCTTTCCGTCCCTCATAGGGGGCAAAGCCGCTCCAGCTCCTCATCCAGCAGCCCCATGGCCTCCCGGATATAAAACTGGAGGCTCTGGGCCGGGCCCACCGCCAGGCGGATGCCGCAGCGGCCCGAGGGCAGCAGGATCTTCACCGCGTCGCACGAGCCGATGGCCGCGGCCATGGGAGCCGTCACCTCGCCCAAAAGGCCGTCCGCCGCCAGGGCTCCCACCGGAGCCAGCAGCACATGGGCCCGGCGCACATTGCAGATGACCGCGTTTTCCCCGGTGGCTCCGTCGTCAGCCCCCGCCTTGAGCATGGCGGCCGTAGCCAGGGCGTTGGTACCCAGGGCCCGCACATGCACGTCCGGCGCACTCTTTTTCACGGCCTCCACCAGCGCCCGGCCCATGCCGCCGCCCTGCCCGTCGATGACCGCCACCAAAATATCCGCACGTTTCATAGTATCCCTCTTTAATAAAACACATGATTTTCTCCAGCATACCCCGCGGGCAGCGCCCTTGTCAACGGCGTTTCCTTTTTCTTGACGGTGGGACAGGCATTTGCTATAATGTAAAAAAATGTGGCCCTGAAGGGCTGCCGGGCGCCGCAGGCGCTTTTTCTCCACAGCACATTTTATATATTACGGCGGACATGCAGCCGCCCAATGTCAGAAGACATTCCCCTCCGGGCATGTCTTTTTTTATTTTCAAGGAGGGATCCCTTTGCAGCTTTCCGCTTTTTTTGATGCCCATCCCAACGGGGCTCTGGCGCTTTCCGGCGGAGTGGACTCGGCGCTGCTGGCCTGGGCGGCCGGCGTGCGGGGCCGAAACTGGCGGGCCTATTTTGTCCATACCCCCTTTCAGCCCGCCTTTGAGCTTGCGGACGCCCGGGCCATCGCCCGGCAGTGCGGCGTGCCGCTGACGGTGGTGGAGCTTGACACCCTGGGAAATGAGACCGTCGCCGCCAACGGCCCCGACCGGTGCTACCACTGCAAGCGACTGCTGTTTTCCGCCCTGCGCAGCCAGGCCGCAGCCGACGGCTTCACCCTGCTCATCGACGGCACCAACGCCTCCGACGATGGGGCCGACCGGCCCGGCATGCGGGCTTTGCAGGAGCTCTCCATCCGCTCTCCTCTGCGGGAGTGCGGCCTTACCAAGCGGGATGTGCGCCGCATGAGCCGCCTGGCGGGGCTCCCCACCTGGGATAAGCCCGCCTATGCCTGCCTTGCCACCCGCATCCCCACAGGCACGGCCCTGACCCGCCCGGCGCTCCAGGCGGTGGAGCGGGCAGAGGACGCCCTTTATCAAATGGGCTTTAGGGATTTCCGGGTGCGTGTGCGGGGCGAGGGCGCCCTGGTGCAGCTGACGGCGGAGCAGTTCCCCATGGCCGCGGCCCGGCGGGACGAGCTACTGTGGCGGCTGCGGCTATTCTTCCGGGAGGCAGCGCTGGACCTGGCGCCCCGGACCCCATCCATGTAAGGAGGCAGCTATGGCAAATCACGTATTATCTCTTCTGCGGGCCGTCCAGTCCGGGGACCTCTCCCCGGAGGACGCCCTGGTGCAGCTGAAGCTCTCGCCCTTTGAGGACCTGGGCTACGCCAAGGTAGACGGCCACCGCGCCGTCCGCCAGGGCACGGCGGAGGTCATCTACGGCCAGTCCAAAACGCCGGAGCAGATCCTGGGCATTCTGGAGACCATGCACCGTCAGGGCTGCGAAAACATCCTGGTGACCCGCATCTCCCAGGAGACGGCGGACATCCTCTCCGCCCGCTTCCCGGTGCGCTATGAGCCCCTCTCCCGGCTGGCGGTGGCGTTCCCTGCGCCGGTGGAGGGCCGGGGCAGCATCGTGGTGTGCACCGGCGGCACCAGCGATATGGGCGTGGCGGAGGAGGCCGCCATCACCGCCGAGGCCCTGGGCAATCATGTCACCCGCCTTTACGACGTGGGCGTGGCCGGGCTGCACCGGCTGCTGGCCAACCTGGAGCCGCTCATGCGGGCCCGGGTGGTCATCGCCGTGGCAGGCATGGAGGGAGCCCTTGCCAGTGTGGTGGGCGGTCTTGTGGACTGCCCCGTCATCGCCGTGCCCACCTCTGTTGGCTACGGCGCGTCCTTCGGCGGCGTCAGCGCCCTTTTGTCCATGCTCAACTCCTGCGCCAGCGGCGTGAGCGTGGTGAATATCGACAACGGCTTCGGCGCGGGCTTTTTGGCCAGCCGCATCAATCAAATGGAGGGAATTCAAGATGAACACCCTGTATCTGGAGTGTAATATGGGCGCTGCGGGAGACATGCTCTCCGCTGCCCTCTACGAACTTTTGGACGACGCTCAGAAGCGCCGCTTTCTGGACACCATGAACCGCCTGATCCCCGGCGTCACCGTAGCGGCGGAACCCGCCGTCACCTGCGGCATTGCCGGTACCCACATGGCGGTGGAGGTCTGCGGCCAGTCTGAGCACAGTCACGATGTGGCCCTGGGAACGGGAGAAGCCGCCCTGCACGAGCACCCTCACGACCATGAGCATCCCCACGACCATGAGCATCCCCACGACCATGAGCATCCCCACGACCACGAGCACCATCACCACCACAGCGGCCCTGCGGAGATCCGCGCCATTCTGGACTCCCTGGATGTGCCGGAAGACGTGCGGCAAAATGCCGCCGCGGTCTATGACCGCATCGCCGCGGCAGAGGCCAAGGCCCACGGGGTGGACGTGGAGCTGATCCACTTCCACGAGGTGGGCGCCCTGGACGCCGTGGCGGACGTGACCGCCGTGTGCCTGGCTATGTACATGCTGCTGTCTCTTATACACATCTGACGCTGCCGACGACTAGTCGAGTGTAGAT
>OWID01000131.1_pt1 | contig 37410 bp, 32 predicted proteins | sample 1732661 | NCBI WGS metagenome assembly OWID01 (sample SAMN05065739, study PRJEB22554) | human gut metagenome | biome: ENVO:2100002; feature: ENVO:00000062; material: ENVO:00002003 | host: Homo sapiens | place: USA
AGCGCCACCTTGCCAAGGTGGAGGTAGCGAGTTCGAGCCTCGTAACCCGCTCCAAAAAGGATCAATCCAATCGGGTTGGTCTTTTTTCACGTTTACCCACTTTGTCGAAATCTGCGGGTTTAGCTCATCCGGTAGAGCGCCACCTTCCCAAGGTGGATGTGGCGAGTTCGAGTCTCGTAACCCGCTCCAAACATAAAAAAGCGGAGAATGTCATCAAACATTCTCCGCTTTTTTTATGTTTACACACAGCAAGGACAAACGAATTTTTTTATAGGAAATACAGCGATGAAATTGCAATCCGCCGCCGAGGATGTTATACTGAATCAGGAAAAACAAATAGAGAAAGCTCTTAAAAATATATTTTATAGGGAGGAATTTGTGATGAACATTCATTTTCAGGAAAGACGTCAACAGCTTCTCTGTGACAAAAAAGGACCTTGCATGCTGGTGATTTTTTCGGGAAAGGCACCGATGCGCTCCGCGGATGAAGCGTATCCGTTTGTTGTTGACCGCGACTTTTACTATCTGACCGGCATCGACCGCGAAAATATGATTCTGGTGATGACCAAGGACTATGCAGGAAATCAGGCGGAGATGCTCTATATCGAGCCATATGATGAGTTCAAGGCAAAATGGGTCGGCGGCAGAATGAAGGCTGACGAAGCGACTGCAATCAGTGAGATTCAGGATATTCGCTATCTGGAAGACTTTGACAGCGCTGTCAACAGCTTTGTCGACAGAAACCGCGGCGAAGGCAAGATGACCTTCTACCTTGACCTGTGGAAACACAACGCAGATCAGCTGCCATCTCAGGCACATCTGTTCGCACAGAAGGTGCAGGCAAACTATCCGGCAGCACAGATTGATGAAATCTTCGGCGACATTGTGAAGATGCGCGTGGTAAAATCCGAGGCAGAGATCGAAAAGATGCGCGTTGCTCAGGAGACTACCCGCCGTGCCATCGAAGCAATGATGAAGTTTGCATATCCAGGCGTCAACGAATGTGCACTGGAGGGCGCTTTTGACTTTGAGCTGGCAAAACAGGGCGTCAAAGAGCATGCGTTCCCAAGCATCGTAGCAGGCGGTGCCAGAGCGACTACCCTGCATTACAGCACCAACAACCAGAACGTTCAGGACAATGAGATGGTCCTGATCGACCTGGGTAGTGCCAATGAACATTACTGCGCAGATATTTCCCGTACCTTCCCAGTCAACGGCAAATTCACCGAGCGCCAGAAGGAAGTTTATAACGTTGTTCTGGCAGTACAGCAGCTGATTATCGATAGTGCAAGACCAGGTATGACCATGCTGGACCTCAACAATATGGTCATCGAATTCTATGAGAAGGAACTGCCGAAGATCGGTCTGCTCAAGGATGGCAAGACGGTCCGTGACTACTATTACCACAGCGTCAGCCATAGCCTGGGTCTGGATTGCCACGACGTTGTTACGCCGGCACTGCGCACTCTGCGTCCAGGTATGGTCATCACCGTAGAGCCAGGTCTGTACATCGCAGAGGAAGGCATTGGTGTCCGCATCGAGGACGATATTCTCATCACCGAGGAGAAGGCAATCAACCTTTCCGAAAATATCCTCAAGACGGTTGAGGATATCGAAGCATTGATGAAAAAATAAGGACCATCTGTGGGAGGAAATCAACATGGAAAAAACAGCGTGCCTGATTGTGGATGTGCAGCAGGCGCTGACCGATGCTCTGCCCGATCAGGGAGATGAACTGACCGAGCGCCTGGTGAAGCTGATCACCTGGTGCCACAATCAGATGGTTCCGGTTCTCTATGTCCGTCATGACGGCGGAGAAGGAGATGAATTGGAGCAGGGAAGCGACGGCTGGCAGATCGACCGCCGTCTCCGCCCCAGAGCTGAGGAAGTAATCATCGAAAAATCGTACTGCAGCGCGTTTCTGGAGACAGATCTGGAAAGCTGGTGCAGCGAACAGGGAATTACCCAGCTGATCGTCGCAGGAATGCAGACCGAGTTCTGTATCGACGCGACCATTCAGTCGGCGTTTGAGCGGGGATATCAGGTGCTTGTGCCGCAGGGATGCTGCGCAACCTATGACAATGAATATCTTTCCGCACAGCAGATGGAGGAACTTTTTGAACAGAAGATCTGGCAGGGAAGATATGCTCAGCTGTTCTCGTTGGAAAGTTTGCTCAGTCAGCAGGTGAAAAAGTAAATCAAGCAAAGTAAACGGGGTGTGGAATTTTCCACACCCCGTTTGTTGTGCTTTCATAATTTCGGTTGCTCTTTTGGTAAAGTTGGATTCACAGGCTGAAAACTAGCTCGGCATACAATGCCAATGTGCAAAACACTTTTCTTTTAGCAAAGTAGGGCAATGTTTTACTTTCTGCCTAAAACATGCTTTGCTTTCATTGCCCCTGAGAATGTCGCTTCGCTCCATTCTCCCAACCATCATCTTTGCGCCATAGGCGAACACTTTTCTTTTAGCTTCACCTTTTCTTTTAGCAAAGGAAGTGCCGCGAGCTGAAAACTACCAAACATCACAAATCTAAATCGCGAAATACTTTTCTTTTGGCTTCACCTTTTCTTTTAGCAAAAGAAGTGCCGCGAGCTGAAAACTACCAAGCATCACAAGTCTAAATCGCGAAACACTTTTCTTTTGGTTTCACCTTTTCTTTTAGCAAAGAAAAGGTGAAAAAATCCCCCTCTGCACAATCACAGAGGGGGATTTTACTTGCGCGGGAAAATTATTCAGCGGTCTCTTCAGAAACTTCTTCAGCAGCTTCTTCGGATGCTTCCTCAGCGTTTTCGTCCAGCAGAGCCTTCATCGACAGGCTGACACGTTTCTTGTCGAAGTCGATGTCAGTGATCTTAACCTGAACTTCCTGACCGATGGTCAGAACGTCCTGAGGTTTGTTGATTCTCTCGTTGGAGATCTGAGAAATGTGGATCAGGCCGTCAACGCCTGGGATGATCTGAGCGAATGCACCGAAAGCAGTCATGGAAACAACTTTAGCGGTAACTACGCTGCCGATCTCGTAATCTCTCTTGAGAACTTCCCAAGGATTGTCCTCGGTTTTCTTGTAGCCCAGGGAGATCTTCTTGTTTTCAACGTCGATGTCCTTAACATAAACATCCAGAACGTCGCCAACTTTGACAACATCGGAAGGATGTTTGATTCTCAGCCAGGACAGCTCAGAGATGTGAACCATGCCGTCTACGCCGCCCAGATCAACAAATGCGCCGTAGCTGGTGATGGATTTGACAACGCCCTGATAACGTTTGCCAACTTCAACTTCGCTCCAGAATTTTTCTTCCAGAGCTTTCTTCTGCTCTTTGAGAACGTCTTTGATCGAGCCAACAGCTCTGTGACGTTTCTCGTTGACTTCGCGGATAACAAAATCAACCTTCTGTTTGAGCAGCTGCTCGAGTGGTTCGTTCTTGGAAACACCGGACAGGGAAGCTGGGATGAATACTTTGACGCCTTCGGTAACAGCCAGAACGCCGCCTTTTACAACGTCGGTAACGGTGCCGGAGAGAACTTCGCCGGTACCAGCAGCAGCCATAACCTTTTCAAAACCAGCCTGAGCATCCAGACGTTTCTTGGACAGCATAACAGTACCTTCTACGTCGTTGACACGCAGAACAACCAGCTCGATTTCATCGCCTTTTTTAACGATGTCTTCTGGTTTGAGGCTAGGATCGCTGGTCAGCTCGGACAGCGGAACATAGCCGGTGTGTTTTGTACCGATATCGACAGTGATCTCATTTGGAGCAATGCCGGTAACGATTGCTTTCACCCTTTCTCCTGTATATGTACTCTTGAAGGACTGGTTCAGCATCTCTTCAAAGGACATTTCCTCTTCTTTTACAATCTCACTCATGGTTTTTTGTACCTCCTTAATTATACGCACCGGTGTTGAAGCACCGGCAGTAACACCGACTCGACTGCCTGCATCAATCTGGCAGACAACATCTGCTCGACCGCTCAAAAGTTCCCGCGCTGTCTCGACCCAAATAGTCGTACAGAACCGGCCGCAAATGTCCGACAATTTTTTTGTATTGGAGCTGTGTCTGCCGCCGATTACTATCATGAAATCCGAAACTTCTGCCAATTGTGCAGCTTCTGTTTGTCTCATCAATGTAGCTTTACATATTGTATCAAATATTTTCAGATTTGTATACAGGTTTTTCGCAGTTTCTACGCATTTTTGCCACTCCGACGTGTTAAAAGTGGTCTGAGCGACCATTACGCTGGTCATTTTGGACAGATTTGCATGTTTTTCGGTCAGATTCCGCAATTCCTCAGCTGATTGGAAAGTAACACACGTTACATTACAATGTCCCATGATTCCCTGAATTTCGGGATGATTACTGTCTCCGGCGATTAGCAGAAGGGTTCCTTCGGGCTGGTCGGCAGCGATCTTTTGGATGCGCTGTACATTGGGACAGGTGGCGTCGATATAGGGAATCTCATTTTGTTCCAGCGCCTCATATACCTTGCGGGCAACACCGTGGGAGCGGATGATGACCGGTACAAAGGGAAGTCCCTGCTGTTTGCGGGAGAGCTCCTGTTCCAGCAGTTCCTCCAGCGAAGGAACGGGAATGGCGCCCAGTGCCTTGAGCTCATCGACCACCTGCGAATTGTGGATGATTTCTCCGAGGGTGAACAGCTTGGGAGAGGTAGGCAGAGAGCTGCATTGCAGCTGCTCATAAACGGTGTCCACGGCACGGCGCACACCAAAGCAGAAACCGGCGGTTTTTGCGACAGTTACCGGCATACAATCTTCCTTTCGGTAAAAAATTACAGGTTTTGTGTTTTCAGCTCTTCCATGATGCCATGCAGAGTGCGGGTAGCCTCTTTGAGCTGACGTGCATGGGTCAGGTCGGCAGCATCTGCATTTTCTGCCGGCTGGATTCCCAGCTCCTCACAGGTGACGAGCTTTCCGTAGTTGACCACGACACGGGAGCGGAAGCGCTTTTTCGGGTCACAGTAGGTGATGGTGACAGGCAGAACCGGCGCGCCGGTCTGCTGCGCGATCAAGGCAAGACCCGATTTGAAGCGGAGCAGCTGGCCGTCTTTGGAGCGGGTGCCCTCTGGAAACAGTCCCAGCACTTCTTTGTCCCTGATGACCTGTTTGGCAGTTTCGATGGCGCTCATATCGCCGCTGCCGCGGGAAACAGGGAAGGCTTTCAGCCAGCGGATGACATGTTTGAGCACCGGAATGTCGAACAGCTCCGCCTTTGCCATGAAATGAATATAGGTTTTGCGGACGCCCTGACAGACGATCATCGGGTCGATAGCCGAACAGTGGTTGCTGGCAAGGATATAGCCTCCTTGATCAGGTTCATTTTCGCGGCCGTTGATCTGTAAGCGAAACCAGATGTGCCACAGCAGATTGACCGCACGCATTGCGATTGCATAAAACAAGTTGTATCGTTCCTTTCGGATGGATTAGATTGAACAGCCAAGTTCCTTTGCTTTCTCCAGAATCATCTGTTTGATGAGGGTGACTGTCTGTTCAAAGTTGATGGTGGTGGTGTCCAGCAGGACGGCGTCCTCAGCCTGTCGCAGCGGAGCGGCAGCACGGGTGGAATCCTGATGGTCGCGCTGGATGACATCCCGCAGAATTTCCTCATACTCCGCCGGCTGTCCCTTCTGCACATATTCGAGATACCGGCGGTGCGCACGGGATTCGGGAGAAGCGGTCAGAAAGATTTTCAGCTCGGCGTCTGGGATGACCACCGTTCCGATGTCCCGTCCGTCCATGACCAGGCTCTGTTTTTGGGCCATGGTCTGCTGCAGTTCGAGCAGAAAAGCGCGGACCGCAGGAATGGCGGAAACGTTGGAAGCAGCCATCGAAGCCTCCGGTGTGCGGATTGCCTCGGAGACATCCTCCCCGTTTAAATAGATGCGCTGGCCGTTTGCAGGATCATAGCGGGTCTGCAGGTCGATGCTCGAAAGACAGTCTGTCACCTGGGCAGCATCTTTGGTATCCAGCCCTTTGCGAAGAACGTACAGACCGATGCTGCGATACATGGCACCGGTGTCCACATAGATGATCGAAAGATCCTTGGCGATTTGTTTAGCGACGGTGCTTTTTCCGGCGCCGGAAGGCCCGTCGATGGCAACACGAATCATAGATTTCCCTCCACAATCAAGACTTTTTTTATTATAGCATAAATTTCGCGGGAGAGGACAGCTTTCTTCAAAAAAAGTTACCGTTCCGATTCGGGAATATAGGCGTAGTTGTGGTCAACGGTGATGACACAATAATAGTTGCCCAGTTCCTTGACGCGGGCATAGATGGTCTGCTTGATCTGGCTGTCGGTGAGCGAGAAGGCTGGCGGAATGACGATGTCAAACACCAGGTTGGTGTGGGTAGGACCGGTGACAGCGCGGAAGTCGTGGATGCTCAGCTCTTTGCTGATCGACTTGACGATGTTGTTGACCTGAGCCTTGAGCAGATTGGTCTGTTCATCGTCGGTAACCACAGGGTCCATGTGGATGACCAGATTGATGTTCATTTCCTTGCCGACCTCACGCTCAATGTTGTCGATGATGTCGTGGCTGACCAGGATATCGACGTTGGCAGGAACCTCCGCATGGACCGAGGCAAAGGTCTGGCCGTGACCGTAGCTGTGGACCTGAAGGTCGTGCATGCCGATGACACCGTCGTAGGCGGTGATGCGGTCGCCCAGTTCACGGATGAAGTCAGGATCGGGCGCTTCTCCCAGCAGAGGATTGCCGGTCTCGATGACCAGCTTGATGCCGGCAACGGTGATGAAGATGGCAACCACCATACCCATCCATCCGTCGATCGGAATGGAGGTGAAAGCGTAAAAGATGGTGCTGATCAGGACAGCGGAGGTGGCAAAAACGTCGTTGAGGCTGTCGGCAGCGGTGGCCTGCAGCGCTTCGGAGGAGATGCGTTTGCCCAAGGTGCGGTTAAACAGTCCCTGCCAGAGTTTGGTGAGGATGGACACCACCAAAACGCCCATGGTGACAAGGGAGACGGAGATTTCTTCGGGGTGCAGAATCTTGTCCAGCGAGCTGCGCATCAGCTGCAAGCCAAGCAGGATGATGATAAAAGAAACTGCCATGCCGCAGATATATTCCATTCTGGCGTGACCGTAAGGATGTTCAGGGTCAGCAGGCTTTGCTGCGATCTTAAAGCCAACCAGGGTGATGACCGAGGAACCGGCATCCGAAAGGTTGTTGACGGCGTCGGCAGTGATGGCGATGCTGCCCGAAATCAATCCGGTAAACAGCTTGATGAAGAACAGAAAAATATTGGAGAGGATGCCCACTGCAGCAGCCAGGATGCCATAACGCTGACGCACAGCGGTATTTCGGGTGTCCTCCCAGTTGGGAACAAAGCGTTCAATCAGCATTTGAATCATAAAAATCATGCCTTTCTGTACGAAAATGTTGTCGTATAAAACCTTCTTATTGTAACGCAAAAAACTGCCGAATGCAATTAAGAAAAAGGGATTTTTTGTAAATGGCGATTGTATGCCGGAATAAACTGTGATAAACTGGAAAGGACTAAAAACAGGTGCTTTTGATTGGGAAAGCACAGGAGGGAAACGGATTGGAAAAAAGCAGAGAGGTTTTGGAACTGACCACACGCATCGGAGAGGTGCTTTTGAAAAACGGAGGAGAGATCTTCCGCGTGCAGCAGACCATGCAGATGATTGCAAAAGCCTACGGTATCAAAAACTTTCATGTATATGTGCTGGCAAACGGCATCTTTGTTTCCATCGAGGAAAACGGATATGAAATGCGAAAACAGATACAGACCGAATCGCCTGAGCTGGAGATTGCCAGCCAGATCCGCTATGTGCCGCTGTCCTCGGTGCATCTGGGACGGGTAGCGGCGGTCAACAATCTCTCCCGTGAGATTGTTGCTCAGAAGTATACCGTCGCTCAGGCATGGGAGCGCATCGAACAGATTGAGAAAATTCCGTTTACCAGCAATGCTCTTCAGGTGCTGTTCTCGGGTCTGGGCTCCGGTTCCTTCTGCTATCTGTTGGGCGGCAGTCTGATCGACAGCGCGGCCTCCTTTTTGTCAGGCATGCTGCTGTGGTGCTTTGTGCTGTTTATTTCTAACCGCAAAGCCAACAAAATTATGGTCAATATCCTCAGCAGCGCACTGGTTACCCTGACCGGTATTTTGTTCTATCTGTTTTTGTTTGGTGAGAACATGGATAAAATCATCATCGGTTCGATCATCCCGCTGCTGCCAGGAGTGCCGCTGACCAACTCTATCCGCGATTTTCTCAACGGAGATTATCTTTCCGGCACCATCCGCATGATTGATGCCGTTCTGGTGGCCTGCTGTATTGCACTGGGCGTCGGCGTGGTGCTGCGTATCTTTCCGGTGATCACCGGTATTACCATTTGAGCAAAGGAGGAAGACATTGATGGAAATGCTGATGCAGGTTGTGGTGGCATTCGTTGCTACCGTTTCTTTTGCAGTGCTGTTTCAGGTGCCAAAGGAGCAGTATCTTTATTCGGGAATCTGCGGCGCAGTGGGCTGGCTGTGCTACCTGTTGGTGATGAACAGCTACCCGTCTCCGACCGTCTCTTCCTTTGCGGCAGTGGTGGCGCTGACTTTGATGGCGCGCATCTTTGCAGTGCGCCGCAAAACACCGGTCACGGTGTTTTTGATCTGCGGTTTGTTCCCGCTCGTTCCTGGTGCGGGCATCTATTACACTGCGTATAATTTTATCATGGGATATAACGACCTTGCCGTGGCAAAGGGCATCGAAACGATCAAGATTGCGGTTGCCATTGCACTGGCGATCGTCTGCACCTTCTCGCTGCCTGCGCCGGTTTTGGGAAAATTGTCCGGCGTGAGAAAAAAGTCGTAAACAGGACAAAACCGCTGTTTTTGTCAGAAAACAGCGGTTTTGTCCTGTTTTTTGCAGCTGCAGAGCGTAAAAAACAGGTAAAATGAGATAAAATTTGCGAAAAAACAGCAGGAGAAAGATAAACTCGGTGTTAAGAATAGAGATGAAGGACAAAGACTTTAGACAATCCTGACAACAAAATGTGGAATTTACTGGTAGATTGTCTAAGTTTTTTTGTAAAAAGGTTCAAAAAAAGGACAAAAGATAGAAAGAAACGATTATTAACAGAAAAAACATTGCGCCGGATAGGGTGAAATGGTAGAATAATAAAGATATTGTTACCTTATGCGGTTTGCTGTTTTTTTAAGAAATGATAGTCAAACCGCCCTTTTGTGTTGTCCAAAAGCAGGAGTGGCAGGACCGTCTGTGCGGACAGCAGATTTTAAAGAGGAATGGAGAACTGAATCGTGAAAGAGAAGAAAGGATTGAGCAGGTACCGCAAACAGATCGTTTTTCTGATGGACCTGGTCATCGCCAATATCGTTTACTTTGCAATGATTTTCTGGGTTCCGATCAGAAACGGCACAGAATGGCAGCAGATTCTTTCCTGGATGCCAAACTTCGGATTGATGATCCTGTGCCTGTGCGGTTTTCTATGGGCATCCAAGTCCTATGACAGTTTGTGGAGATATGCTGAGACCGACGAATACATCTCCATGATCCTCATGGGAGCGTTGGCGTATGTGGTCTACTTTGTGGTGCAGAAGCTGCTGCCGATCCCTAAGATCCCCAGCGTGCTTTCGATGTGCATTTATTCGATGTCGCTGCTATTGATGATGACGGCGCGTTTTATCTATCGAAAATACCGCATGCACGAGACCAGCAAAAACCAGGAAAAAAAGGTGCGCTGTGCAATTATCGGTGCAGGCAATGCCGGTGTTGGACTGCTCAACGAAATTAAGAACAATGCGCGCAACCACTATCAGCCGGTCTGCTTCTTTGATGATGACCCTGAAAAGATCGGCAAGTTTATCCACGGCGTTGAGGTCAAAGGTAAGATCGACATGATGCCGCTGCTTTTGCGCAACACGATGGTCACCGAGATTATCTTCGCGATCCCTTCGGCTGATCCGATCCGCCGCAAGGAGATTCTGGAGATGTGTTCCTCGCTGCACTGCCATGTCAAGGTGCTGCCGGATACTCTTGCAGCGGTTCAGGACGGCAATCTGAGCCAGAATGTGCGCAACGTCAAGATCGACGACCTGCTGGGCCGTGAACGCATCATCTTCAACAACCAGGATGTCTTTGACTTTTTGCGCGGCAAGGTGGTCATGGTCACCGGCGGCGGCGGTTCCATCGGTTCGGAGCTGTGCCGTCAGATCGCCAAACGAAACCCGAAGGAATTGATTGTTGTCGATATTTACGAAAACAATGCCTACGACCTTCAGCAGGAGCTGAAGATGGAATACAAGGACAAGCTCAACCTCAAGGTGGAGATCGCCTCGGTGCGCGACCGTGAAAAGGTGCGCAAGCTGATGGACTTCTACCGTCCGCAGATTATCTTCCATGCAGCCGCACATAAGCATGTTCCGCTGATGGAGGAGTGTCCGGAAGAAGCAGTCAAGAACAATGTCTTTGGTACCTACAACGTGGTACACGCCGCCGACGAATTTGGCGTCGATAAATTTGTGCTGATCTCCACCGACAAGGCGGTCAACCCGACCAACGTCATGGGTGCGACCAAACGTTTCTGCGAGATGATCCTGCAGAGCATGAAGGGAATCAGCCACACCGAATATGTTGCGGTGCGCTTTGGCAATGTGCTTGGCTCCAACGGTTCGGTTATCCCGCTGTTCCGCCGTCAGATCGAGGCGGGCGGTCCGGTCACCGTCACCGACAAGCGCATCATCCGTTACTTCATGACCATTCCGGAGGCTGCCCAGCTGGTGCTGGAAGCCGGTGCCATGGCGGCAAGCTCGGAGGTCTTTGTGCTGGATATGGGACAGCCGGTCAAGATTCTGGATCTGGCGGAAAACCTTATCAAGCTGTCGGGCTATGTTCCTTATGTGGACATCGACATCGTGGAAACAGGGCTTCGTCCAGGAGAAAAGCTGTATGAGGAGCTGTTGATGAAGAGCGACGGTCTGATGAAAACCACCAGCAGCAAGATCTTCATCGAGCGCCAGCAGGAGATCTCTCAGGAGGAGATGGACCACAAACTGCAGATTTTGTCCGAGGCGCTTAAAAAAGGCGGCAGGGAGAATGTCCGTCAGGCGATGAAGCAGGTTGTACCGACCTACCGTGACCCGGATGAGGTCAACCGTGAAGTTGCAAAAGAAGAGGAAACCAAATAGAGAGAACAGGGAAAGGAGAGGACAGTATGCATCAGAGCATTCAGGGCAAAGAAGTGACCTTTAAGGATGTGCTGATTTTGTTCCTCAAAAAGTTTGAGAGGATATTTTTGGTAGCGGTGGCGTTTGCTGTGGTATTTGCAGCTTACGGTGGATTTCGCGGCTACCGTTCGATCAGCGGAGAACGCTATCAGCAGCTGTGGGATGATTACCAGATCAAGCTGGATGAATACAACGACTCCACCGAAAAGCTCAGCAGCAGCATCGAACAGGATCAGCAGCGGCTGGAAAGCAAGGTTCAGTATACCGAGGAAAGTGTATACTACAATCTGGATGCCTACAATGAAGCTGTCAGCGAACTGATCTTCTATGTGGATACTGGCTATCAGATCGTACCGAGCCAGTATTATCAGTCTCCCAACAAGACCGGCGAGATTGTCAGCGCCTACTGCGATGCTTACCGCAGTGCACAGCTGTATGACGATCTGCGGGAGATTCTGGGCTCCGACCTCGATATCAAATATATCGACGAGCTGCTGACCATTGAGCGCGCAGGCGATGTACAGGTCAAGGACAGCATCGGCAACGTCACTGTCAAACACAGCGACGGCAACGAGGGCGTCATCGTCATCCGTGCACGTGCACAGGACGAAGAAACTGCCTCCAAGATCACAGACTATGTCTTTGACTATCTGAAAGAAAATCTGAGCGATGCGATTGCACCGCATACCACCACCGTTATCTCCGATTCCAGTATGATTATGGTCGATGAAACACTGGCGGAATTCCAGCGCCAGACCGATACGGAGATTGAGCAGCTGCAGGAAACCATCAAGACCAATGAGGCAGAACTTGCAACCTTACAGCGCGACATGCCGGTGGAACCGTCGGTTTCGATGATGAGCGTCATCAAAAAGGCAATCCTGTTTGGAATTATTGGCGGCGTACTCGGCGGCGTCATCATCTGCCTGTGGGTGCTGCTCAGCTACCTGGCAGACAACCGTCTGGATGGCGCTTATCAGCTGGCAAAGCTTTATAACCTGGAACTGTTTGCAGTGGCACACACTGGAGAGAAGAAACGTCGTCCGCTGTTCCATAAGCTGATCGACCACATCGAAGGCAACGCAGAACGCCAGATCTTCGACGATGTTGCGCAGGCCTGTGCCTACACTGCAGCTTCGATTGGTGCGATGGCAAAGGGACAGAAGCTGACCGTAGCGCTGGCAAGCAGCGGCGACAGCGAACAGATGCAGCAGCTTGCAAAGGCGCTGGCATCCTGTTCTGACCAGACGGTCACCTATCAGTGCTGTCCGTCGATGCTCAAAAATGCAGCTTCGATTGAAACCATTGCGCAGGCGGATGCGGTCGTTCTGGTAGAACAGAGCGGTGTATCGCTCATCAGCGAGATCAACCGTGAAATCATCCGTCTGGAAAAATCAGAGAAAGAGATTCTGGGTATTCTGCTGGCAGAGTAGTGCGGCAGATTTTCCACAGAACAGATGTTAATGAAAACGAAAGGGATGGATCGTCTTATGAAAATTCCGTTTTCTCCGCCGGATGTCGGCGAAGCTGAGATTGAACAGGTCGTTGAAGCGCTGCGCTCCGGTTGGATCACCACCGGACCAAAGACCAAGGAGCTGGAGCGTCAGGTGGCGCAGTTCTGCCACACCAGCAGAGCTGTCTGCTTAAACTCTGCGACTGCTGCGCTGGAGCTGACCCTGCATCAGCTGGGCATTGGTCCTGGCGATGAGGTCATTACCTGCGCTTATACCTATACGGCTTCTGCCAGCGTCGTCTGCCATGTCGGAGCAAAGCTGGTGCTGGTAGACTGCCAGCCGGACAGCTTTGAGATGGACTACGATGCGCTGGAAAATGCCATCACCGAGAAAACCAAGGCGATCATTCCGGTGGATATCGGCGGCAAGGTCTGTGACTATGACCGCATCTTTGCCATCGTGGAGAAGAAAAAATCTCTCTTCACTCCATCCGAGAACAAGATTCAGCAGGCGCTGGGCAGAGTAGCGGTTGTTGCCGACGCCGCTCATGCCTTTGGTGCAAGATGGCACGGCAAGATGTGCGGTGAGATCGCCGACTTCACCGCTTTCTCCTTCCATGCAGTCAAAAACTTTACCACTGCCGAGGGTGGCGCCGTCGTCTGGAGAGATCTCGACGGCATCGACAACGAGGACCTGTACAAAAAATACATGCTGCTCTCGCTGCACGGTCAGTCCAAAGATGCGCTGGCAAAGACCCAGCTGGGTGCATGGGAATATGATATTGTCATCACCGGCTACAAGTGCAACATGACCGACATTATGGCAGGCATCGGACTGGCACAGATGAAGCGTTATCCAGAACTTCTGCAGCGCCGCAGAGAGATCATCAGCCGCTATGATGCAGTGATGGATACCCTGCCGGTCAGCGTGCTGCGCCACTATGGCGACGATTTTGCTTCGAGCGGTCACCTGTATCTGGTGCGCTTAAACGGCAAGGATGAGCAGTACCGCAACGACTTTATCGTCAAGATGGCACAGCGGGATGTGGCGACCAACGTCCACTATAAACCGCTGCCGATGCACACTGCATACAAGGCGCTGGGCTTTGACATCAAGGATTATCCAAACGCCTTCCATATGTATCAGAATGAAGTGACACTGCCGCTGCACACGCTGCTCACCGACGAACAGGTGGAGTATGTGCTGGACAGCTTTGTCAGTGTCTTGAAGGGATAGGTGAACGGTTTTGCTGAAACCATGGGAGCAGCTTCCGCCGTCGCTGCAAAACGACAGCGTGCGCCCGTATTATGACGCCTTGTCCCGCAAAAAAGGACAGCTTGTCTGCAAACGAATCTTTGATTTTCTCCTGTCGGCTGTTTTGCTGGTGGTATTGTCGCCGGTGATGCTGGTGCTGGCCATCGCCATCAAGCTGGATTCGCCTGGAACGGTCATGTTTCGTCAGGTGCGCGTCACCCAGTACGGAAAAGAGTTTCGCATCTTTAAGTTCCGCACCATGGTGCAGAATGCGCCGCAGCTGGGTACGCAGGTCACCGTCGCAGGCGACAGCCGCATCACCAGAATGGGGCATCTGCTCCGCCGCTGCCGCCTCGACGAGCTGCCGCAGCTGTTAAACATCCTGCGCGGCGAGATGAGCTTTGTCGGCACCCGACCAGAGGTGCCAAAGTATGTGGCGCGCTATACGCCGCAGATGATGGCGACGCTCCTGCTGCCGGCGGGTGTTACCTCGCAGGCTTCCATCCTCTACAAGGACGAGGACCGGCTGCTGAGCGCGGCTGAAAATGCCGACGAAACCTATGTGCAGCAGGTGTTGCCTGGCAAGATGGAGTATAATCTGCAGAGTCTGATGGAGTTTTCGTTCTGGGGAGAGCTGAAAACCATGCTGGATACGGTGCTGGCAGTGCTGCACTAGTTCAAGAGAAGAAGGGCAGAGGAGATTTATGAGGGTTTGGATCATCAATCATTATGCAATTCCACCGTCGATGGGTGGACTGGTGCGCCACTACTATTTTTCCAAGTATCTGCATCAGATGGGACACGAGGTCCGCATCTTTACCGCCAGTGAGATCCACAATACCAATATCAATATGATCCGCGATGGATCGCTTTACAAAGAAGAAACGATGGACGGTGTGCCATATACCTTCCTGAAAACAAGGGATTATACCGGCAACGGTCTGTCCAGAATTTATAATATGCTGGAATTTCCACTGCGAATTCAACAGGCAGTAAAGAAATTCGTCAAAAACGGAGAGAAACCGGACGTCATCTACACCTCTGCACCGACCATCTTTGCAGCAGGCTCGGCACTGATTGCCGCACGCAGGCTGAAGGTGCCGTGTGTGGTCGAAGTGCGAGACATCTGGCCGGAGTCGATCGTCGAATACAAGGGAATGTCCCGCAAAAATCCGATTATTCTGGTGCTGTACCAGCTGGAAAAGTGGCTGTACAAACATGCCGACCGCCTGATCTTTACCATGGAAGGTGGCAAGGACTACATCCGCGAAAAAGGCTGGGAAAAGGCAGTTCCTTTGGATAAAATCGAGAACCTCAACAACGGCGTCGATCTGGAGGAGTTTGACCACAATCGTGAGCAGTACAAGCTGGACGACCCTGATCTGCTCGACGACAGCACCTTCAAGGTGGTCTACACCGGCTCGATCCGCCTGGTCAATAACCTGGGCAAGGTGGTCGAGATGGCGGAATATATGAAGCAGCACGGGCAGGACAACATCCGTTTTCTGCTGTACGGCGACGGCACCGAGCGCGAGGAGCTGATCCAGCAGTGCAAGGAGAAGGGACTGGACAACATCCGCTTCCCTGGCAAGGTGGAGAAAAAGTATGTTCCGTTCATCCTCTCGTGCTCCGACCTCAACCTCAACCACGTCAAGCAGACCGGCATCATGCGCTTTGGATGCAGCCTCAACAAGCAGTTCGACTACTTTGCAAGTGCGCGTCCGGTGCTGTCCGACCTGACGGTCAGCTATGACCTGATCGAGCGGTATCACGCAGGAATTACACTTCCTACCCAGGATACCGAGGCGATGTGCAAAGAGGTGCTGCGATTTGCACAGATGCCAAAGGAGGAGTATCAGCAGATCTGCCGCAATGCACGCCATGCTGCCGAGCAGTATGACTATCGTGCGCTCAGCGAAAAGCTGCTGGGAATCCTGAACAAAGCAATGCAGTAATCAACAAATTGTATTTTATAAGAAATATATAACTGATTGGAAGGAAGAAGATATGACCAAGGTTTGCCATTTTTCCAGCGCCCACGCGCCCAACGATACCCGTATCTTTCACAAGCAGTGTGCTTCGCTGGCAAAGGCAGGGTATGACGTCACCTTTGTGGTCAAGGCAAAGGATGCGCAGTCGGTGGGAGAAAGCGTCGAAAAGGGTGTAAAGGTCGTACAGGTGCCGGTGGACAGCTCCTCAAGACTCAAAAGGATGCTGTTTGGTGCCAAGGCGGTCTACCAGAAGGCGCTGGAGGAGGACGCGGACATCTATGAATTCCACGACCCTGAGCTGCTGCCCTATGGACTGAAGCTTGCAAAGAAGGGCAAAAAGGTAATTTTTGACAGCCACGAGGACTATCCGACCCAGATCATGGAGAAGGACTGGATTCCTGCCTTTCTGCGCAGAATCATTTCTGGGGTATATAAAAGCTACGAAACCCATGTGGTCAGACAGCTGGATGCGGTGCTGTTCCCCTGTACCAAAAACGGAGTGGACATCTTTGCAGGCCGTGCCAAACGAACCGTTATCATCTCCAATGCAGTAATGCTCGAGGAGATGCTTTCCCCTGAGGAGTGCACTGCTCAGAAGGACGGAAAAACCGTCTGCTGCACCGGAAGCCTTACCTATCAGAGGGGCATCACCCATCTGATTCGGGCGGCGGATCTTGCCGGCGTCAAGCTGATTCTGGCAGGAAAGTATTCCAGCGACAGCTACCAGAGGGAGCTGGAAGCGATGCCGGAGTACCGCTGCGTGGAGTATCTCGGCTACCTGGGACGACAGGAATTGGCACAGGTGTATGCGCGTTCCAGCGCCGGCATGTCCACCATCCTCAATGTGGGACAGTATGCAAGCCTGGATAACTTCCCGACCAAGGTATATGAATATATGGCGGCAGGACTGCCGGTGGTGGTCTCGGATTATCCGTTCATGCGCCGTTCAGTGCAGGAGGATGGCTTCGGTGTCGCTGTCGATCCGGCGGATGTGCAGGCGATTGCCAAAGCGATTCAAACGGTGCTGGGCGATGCGGATGCCGCAAAACAGATGGGAGAAAATGGCCGCAGAGCGGTTTTGAACAAATATAACTGGGGTATTGAGCAGGAAAAACTGTTTGCTCTGTATGCAGAGCTTGCAAAAGAGAAAGGTTTGGCTTAGAAGGAGTCATTATGCTTACGTATATTTTATCCAGAGGGGTACCTACCCCGCGTTATTCGACAAACGGAGTTTTTGAGTTTGACCAGGCGCGGGCGCTGGCAGAGGCCGGCTGCAAGGTGGTCTTTCTGGCGTTGGATCTGCGTTCCATCCGCCGCACCAGACGCTGGGGTTTCCAGTCGTACGAGCGCGACGGCGTATCGGTGCGGGTGCTCAGTGTGCCGCTGGGAAATCTTCCCAAGAAGATTTTCTATCCCATCGGAGAATGGGCGCTGCAGCGGCTGTACAACCGTGCTGTGCGGGAATTTGGCAGACCGGATGTTCTTCATGCACACTTTACCGACTATGCCTATCTGGCGGCAAAGCTCAAGGAGAAAGAGCATTTTCCGCTGGTAGTCACCGAGCATTCCTCGCTGGTCAATCAGGAGCGGCTGCCAAAGGACATCGCCGGTGCGGTGAAAACGGCGTTTGCAGCGGCAGACCGCCTGATCGCGGTCAGTCCGGCGCTGGCGCAGCACATGGAGGAGCACAGCAAACGTCATGTGGAGTGGATACCGGACATGGTGGACACCGAGCTGTTTTGTTACAGCGACCACCACGAGCGTCAGCGTGCGCTGCGTGAGGAGGTCGAGATGGAGGAGGAAGGCGGCGAGTTTTCCTTCCTCAGCTGTGGAAACCTGCGCAAAATCAAGCGCATGGATGTGCTGATTAAAGCCTTTGCAAAAGCCTTTGCCGAGTGTCCGAAGGTGCGTCTGACCATCTGCGGACAGGGCGAGGAGGAAGGCGCACTTCGTAAGCTCATTCACGACCTTGGCATGGAGGAACGCATTCAGATGCTGGGGCTTCGTCCGCGCGAGGAGATCGCACAGCGGCTCAGCGATTCCGACTGCTTTGTGCTGGCATCGGTGTCCGAGACGTTCGGCGTTTCCTATCTGGAGGCGCTGTCCTGCGGTGTTCCGGTCATTGCGACCCGCTGCGGAGGTCCGGAGTGCTTTGTCAATGACCATAACGGCATGATGGTGGAGCCGGACGATGTGGATGCACTTTCCAGTGCGATGCTCACCATGTACTGCAACGACGGCAGCTATAATCGCGCGGCGATCGCGGCGCAGATTCGGGAAAACTATTCCTCTCAGGCGGTCGCATCCCGACTGATGCAGGAGTATCAGCAGCTGATCGGTGCAGAAAAACGGGAATTGGAAAAGGCTTTTGCCTAAAAACAGGGACGTTTACATAGCAAGTGTGCTATAATGGAAAAAAGTCATGAATCATAAAATTTTGTTGTACAAAGGGGAGGTGCTGCCGGCAGTGGAAGAATCAAAGTATATTCGCCAGAATAAGGGATTTTCCTTTCTGCATCTCCCAAGGGAGCTGTGTGCGCTGTTTGTGCTGCTGTGGGGCATCAATCCGGAGTCGTTTATGTATAACTGGGTGCTGTACGCCGGAGTGGTTGTGCTGTGGGCAGGGTTTGCCATGATTTCCGAGTGGCAGCTGTTCTGGAAAACGGTGCTGCATCCGGCGATGCTGCTAAGCTTTGGATGGCCAGTGCTGCTGGCAGTTTATGCGGTTATGGGCCATGTGGAATTTCCGTTCCATCATCTGTTGATGCCGATTTTCTATCTGATGTTCTGGTTCTACTATTCACGGGAGGACCGGTTTGCGCTCAAGCTGTTGACCTTTGCGGTGGTTGCCTACTTCCTGCTGATTAACGTCGGCACGGTGTTTGCACTGCGGCAAAATCCCGATGTTTCCCGACTGCTTGCAAACGGTGACCCTGAGGTGACCGGACCGCTGGCAAGTCCAATTACGGGAGGATACCAGCACATCTATTCGCTGACCATGTTCACCGTGGCGGTGGTAGGTATCATCTGGTACTACCGTCCCAAGCTGTTTGAAACGATCGGCTGGGGTTTGGTCGTACTGCTGGGACTGCTGGTCATCGTAATGAGCAACTACTCGTTTGCGATTTTGTTTGTCTTTGCGTTTTCGCTGCTGGTGCTCTGCCGGCTGCCCAAACATGGCGGACCTACGACAGCCATCTTGCTGGCGTGCTGTCTGGCGGCGCTGGTGGTGGTGCCAAATCTGTACCGCATTTTCTACTTTATCGCGGAGAATACCGACAGTCTGAAGATGCAGCTTCGTTTTATCGAGGTCGGCAACCTCTTGAGCGGCAGTGGTATCACCGAGGGAAGCGATGCGGGAACCAGAATCGACCTGTATACCACCTCGCTCAAAACCTTTTTGACCTCTCCTCTGTTTGGTGTAGGAGATTTGATCCTCAAAAATGCAGAAAACCCGCGGGAAATTGTGGGCGGACACTCGATTGTGTGCGACTACCTTGCCTACTATGGTCTGGTGGGAAGCATTCTGTTCCACAGCATCCTGATTACAAACTTTGCCAGAATCGAAAAACGGCTGGACCGCCGCGGACGATTTTTATATCTGGTGGTCTTTGTGCTGTACTATGCGCAGATCACCGTCAATGCCGGATACAATGAACCTTTGATTGAAACACTGTTCCTGACGGTTCCATCGCTGCTGATTTTGACGGGAGAAAGAACAGCGAAAGAAAAACAGCGGGCGGTTTCGTCGCGCTATCTTCGCCTGAGAAAGGAGAACGCATGAACAAGCAGAAGCTTTCTGAGCTTTGGGACAAGTTGTGGGAAGGAATCAGAACCCTGCACAAAAGGGGATTTTTCCACATCATTGCCGGTTCCACGCTGGCAAAAATCGCGGGCTTTGTTTCGGTGTTTTTTCTGCCGCGTTTTCTTTCCAAGGCCGATTATGGACTGCTCACCTATGTAGAAAATATCCGAAACTATGTGATGCTCTTTAACGGCATCGGCATCACCAATGCCACCCTGCGCTTTTGTGCGCAACAGGGCAGCGATGAGGAGAAAAAAGGGTACTTTGTTGCCTCCTTAAAAATCGGTATCTTTGCGGATGTCTTTCTGATTGTGCTGACAACGGCGGCCTTTCTGGTCATTCCGTTTCCGTATGAGGGAGCGCGCTTTCAGCTGGTGATTTCGTCTTGTCTGCCGATCCTCTACTTTTTGTTTACCGATATTCAGCTGCTGCTGCGGGCAACCTTCCAGAATCAGCGCTATTCGGTTTATAACTTCACCTATTCGTTCCTGCTGATGATCTTCCAGATTGTCTTTGCAGTGCTGTGGGGAGTCACCGGCGTCATGATTGGAAAATATCTGTCGATGGCACTCTGTGTGCTGATGGGATACCTGCTCATCCGCGATCTGCCGATGATGAAGGTCAAGGCCATCAAGCTGGATTGGCACGAAATCAAGACGATCATCCGCTTTGGTATTGTTATGCTCACCGCCTCGGCGACCTCGACGGTGATGAGCTACAACGAAACGTTTATCGTCGGACAACTGCTCAAGGATGAGGAACTGCTGGCGGAGTACCGCGTTGCAGCAAACATCCTGTCCATCTCGCTGTTTTTGCTGGAGGCGCTGCTGGTATTCATCCTGCCGTACTTTATCCAGCATATCAAAGACAAGCAGTGGATTTGGGAAAATTACAAAAAGCTGTTTGTTATCAACGGCACAGTGATGACGCTGTTCCACCTGGGACTGTTTATTTTTGCCAAGCTCTACCTGTTTATCTTTGCAGGACCGGAGTATATGGGAGCGGTCAGCCTGGTGCGGATGTTCCTGGTGGCATCGTGGATTCAGGCGGTGTTCCGAGGAATCTCGGGCAACATCCTGGCGGTGACCGGCGAGGAAAAATTTAATCTGAAAATCAACATTGTGTTTGTAGTCGTCCATGCGGTGATCGATGTGGCAGCGGTCAAAACGCTGGGAATCTACGGCGCGGCAATCGCTCTGATTGTCGTCTACTTCTTGTCAGGGCTTATAATGAACATTCATTTAAGAAATATATGCAAAAAACAGATTGGAGAGATGAACCATGATGAAAAATGAATTGCTCCGCAAAATAGAAAATAAGGAAATTGTTGTCGGAGTTGTTGGTCTGGGCTATGTTGGTCTGCCGCTGGCTGTTGAAAAGGCAAAAGCCGGCTTCAAAACCATCGGTTTTGACGTTCAGCCACAGAAGGTAGAGATGGTCAATGCAGGCCATAACTACATCGGCGACGTTGTGGACAGCGACCTGGCTGAGATTGTAAAGAGCGGCATGCTCTCTGCAACCACCGACTTCAGCTTTGTCAAGGATGTTGACTTTATCGCAATCTGTGTTCCGACTCCACTGGATGCACACCAGCAGCCGGATATCAGCTATGTCCGCGACTCTGCTACCTCGGTATCCAAGTACCTGAAGAAGGGAACCATGGTTGTTCTGGAGTCCACTACCTACCCAGGCACCACCGAAGAGCTGATTAAACCAATCCTTGAAAACGGCTCCGGCCTCAAATGCGGCGAGGACTTCTACCTCGGCTTCTCTCCGGAACGTGTCGATCCAGGAAACCTCATCTACAAGACCAAGAACACTCCAAAGGTTGTTGGTGCAATCGGCAAGGACGCTACCGAGGTAATCGCTGCAATGTACCGTGCAGTTCTGGAAGGCGAAGTTTACGAGGTATCCTGCCCAGCAGTTGCTGAGATGGAAAAGATTCTGGAGAACACCTACCGCAACATCAACATTGGTCTGGTTAACGAGCTGGCAATGCTGTGCAATGAGATGGGCATCAGCATGTGGGAAGTTGTTGACGCTGCAAAGACAAAACCATACGGTTTCCAGGCATTCTATCCAGGCCCAGGTCTTGGCGGTCACTGCATCCCGCTCGACCCATACTACCTCTCCTGGAAAGCAAGAGAGTACGGTTTCCATACATCTATGATCGAAAGCTCGATGATGATTAACGACAAGATGCCGGAATACTGTGTTGACCGCGCTGCAAAGCTGCTCAACAAGGTGAAAAAGGCAATGAACGGTTCCAAGGTACTGGTTCTGGGTGTTGCATACAAACAGGACATCGACGACTACCGTGAGAGCCCAGCACTGAAGGTCATTGACGTACTGGAGCGCGAAGGTGCAGAGGTTACCTTCTTCGATCCATGGGTTAAAGAATACAAACATAACGGACAGGTTCGTCAGAGCATTCCTGCACTGACCGAGGACGTCCTCAAAGCAGCAGACCTTGTCATGATTACCACTGCACACACCAACATTGATTATGACATGGTACAGAAGAATGCAGCGCTGATTTTCGATACCAAGAATGCGATGAAGAACATCGTAAACCGCGAGAATATCGAAGTGCTCTAACTGTTTTCGTTAGAGCAAAACAGAAGTTTTCGTCCACCTTTTTCAAAAGGTGGTGGTTTCCAAAGGCGAAGCCTTTGGTCGCTCGCCGCAGCGAGCGAAATACCTTATCCGTGAGGGCGTATTTTCTGGAGTTTGAACCTCTTTTACAAGAGAAAAGAGGTTCAAAAACTGCCATACAGCACAAACGGTTTCCCCGAAAAGTTCCCAGTGGGAAGTTTTCGGCAGTACAAACGGGTGTCGGACTTTTAGCAGATGCTCTCAATCAACCGAATGGTTGACGACTCCTTTTGTACAGGGAAGCCTGTTTCGTGCTCCGTTTTGGTGCGAACGCGGTTCTCGTTTGAGAAAAACACAAGCAGGCTGGGCCTGCAAGGAGGAATATCAGGATGAAATATGCTTTAATTGGCTGTGGAAGAATTGCAACCAACCATGTCAAGGCGGTGCTCAACAATCACCTGGAATTTGCAGCAGTCTGCGATGTTGTGCCGGAGCAGATGGAAAATCTGCTGGCAAAGCATGAGCTGAACAACGACCCTTCCATCCACCGCTATACCGACTACAAAGAGATGATCGAAAAGGAACAGCCGCAGCTGGTCGGCATCGCCACCGAAAGCGGCGTTCACGCTGAGATTGCGCTGTACTGCATCGACCACGGCGTCAATGTCATCATCGAAAAACCGATGGCGATGAGCATGGCGGACGCAAACGAGATTATCCGCCGCAGCGAGGAAAAAGGCGTCAAGGTTTCGGCCTGCCATCAGAACCGATTCAATGTAGCGGTTCAGCAGATGAGAAAAGCGCTGGAAGCAGGACGCTTCGGCAAGCTTTCTCACGGTTCGATCCACGTTCGCTGGAACCGCAACCGCGATTACTACGATCAGGCCAAATGGAGAGGCACCTGGGCACAGGACGGCGGCGCACTGATGAACCAGTGTATCCACGGCATCGACCTGCTGCGCTGGATGATGGGCGGCGAGGTTGACGAGGTTTACGGCGTCACCAGACAGCAGTTCCATCACTATCTGGAAGCAGAGGACATCGGCATGGCAGTCGTCAAGTTCAAAAACGGCGCAGTTGCTACTGTCGAAGGCACTACCAACGTTTATCCAAAGAATCTGGAGGAGACCCTCTACCTCTTTGGTGAAAACGGTACTGTCAAGCTGGGCGGCAAGTCCACCAACAACATCGACGTCTGGGATTTTGCAGACGAAGGTGAGGAAGACCAGAAGAACAAGGGCCTTCAGGAAGCGACCAGCAACGTTTACGGCAACGGTCACACCAGCCTGTACGCCGATGTTATCGACGCTATTGAGCACGACCGCAAGCCATATGTCGATGCTTACGCAGGCAGAAACGCGCTGGAAATGGTACTGGCGATCTACAAGAGCCAGAAGGAAGGCAAGCCGGTCAAGCTGCCGCTGAGCGATTTTGCAAGCATTGATATGAAGGGCGAATTCTAGTCCACCTTTTCTTTGCTAAAAGAAAAGGTGGAGCCAAAAGAAAAGTATTTGGCTCCGCCGCATTCTAACGATAAATAGCGAATGACTCTATACTTGCCACATAGAAAGATCAGATGCTTTTCTAAAAGAAAAGGGGCAATGAAAGCAAAACATTACTCTAGGAAAGAATTTTGATAAAGGAGCGATTCCCATGCCGGACTATTTTGTACATGAAAGCAGTTATATTGACGAGGGTGCTCAGATTGGGAAGAATACAAAAATCTGGCATTTTTGTCACATCCAGCGCGGCGCGGTCATCGGCGAGGGATGTTCCTTTGGACAGAACGTCAACGTTTCCAACAATGTCCGCATCGGAAACGGCGTCAAGGTGCAGAACAACGTCTCGATCTACGAGGGTGTGGAGCTGGAGGACTGGGTGTTCTGCGGACCGTCGATGGTGTTTACCAACGACCTGACGCCGCGCGCAAAATACCCAAAAGGTTCTGCCGGCTACAAAAAAACGCTGGTAAAACAGGGTGCCACCATCGGCGCCAATGCCACCGTTGTCTGTGGTCATACCATCGGCCGATGGGCGCTGATCGGCTCGGGCGCAGTGGTCACCAAGGATGTGCCTGACCATGCGCTGATGGCGGGTGTTCCGGCACGGCAGATCGGCTGGGCATGCGAGTGCGGCAAGGTGCTGGGCGAGGACCTTGTCTGTCCCGACTGCGGCAGAAAATACCGCAAAGCAGAATGTGGACTGGTTGAAGTAAAAGAATAGCAGCAATCGTTTAAGATAAAAGGAGGGGAAACCCCTATGGAATTTCGAGATCTGAAAAGACAGTATCAGGTGTTAAAACCACAGATGGATGCAGCGATGCTGGAGGTTGCTCAAAACTGCAACTTTATCAGCGGCAAACAGGTCACCGAGTTGGAGCAGCAGCTGGCTGACTATGTAGGTGTCAAACACTGTGTCACCTGTGGAAATGGAACCGATGCGCTCACCCTGATGATGATGGCGTGGGACATCAAAGAAGGAGATGCTGTTTTTGTTCCGGCGTTTACCTTCTTTGCAAGCGCAGAGGTCATTGCCTTTGAAGGAGCTACACCGGTCTTTGTGGATGTGGATGAGCACACCTTCAATCTGGATGCAGACAAGCTGGAACAGGCCATCCTCAAGGTAAAGGAAGAGGGCAAACTGTGTCCTCGTGCCGTTATCGCGGTGGATCTGTTCGGACAGCCGGCAGACTATCCAAAGATCGAGGCAATCTGCAAAAAATATGATCTGCTGCTGTTGGAGGATGCTGCTCAGGGCTTTGGCGGACGAATTGGCGACCGTGTAGCATGCAGCTTTGGCGATGCTGCTGCTACCTCGTTCTTCCCTGCAAAACCGCTGGGTTGTTACGGCGACGGTGGTGCAGTGTTCACCAACGACGACAAGACCGCGGAGCTGCTGCGTTCGCTGCGCGTTCACGGCAAGAGCCCGTCCAGCAAATATGACAACATCCGCCTTGGCATCAACTCCCGTCTGGATACCATTCAGGCGGCAGTATTGCAGGTAAAGCTGAAAGCGTTCCAGGAATATGAGCTGGATGCAGTCAATCGTGCAGCAAAAAGCTACACCGATCATCTGGGCAATATTGTCAAAACACCGGTCGTACCGGAGGGATTTTACTCCAGCTGGGCACAGTATACGCTGATTCTGGACAGTGCCGAACAGCGTGCATATCTCCAGCAGGAGCTGAAGGAACAGGGTATTCCAACAATGGTTTACTATCCAAAGCCGATGCACCTGCAGGGCGCATTTGCAGCGCTTGGATACCAGCAGGGTGATCTCCCTGTCAGCGAGGCACTGTGCGAGCGGGTTGTTTCGCTGCCGATGCATCCATACCTCAATGAGGAGGACATCAAGTTTGTCAGCAACGCCGTCAGAGCAGCTCTGGAAAAATAGGTCGATGATTTGATATTTCAGGATCTCTTTTGCAGAAGATACAGCGAAGTTCCCGTTTTTATGATGGGCGCACAGAGCAAGGCGCCTGCAGGAGGATATATATGAAAATTAAAAAAGCAGTGATTCCGGCGGCGGGTCTGGGAACCCGTGTCCTGCCCGCATCCAAATCCATGCCGAAGGAAATGCTTCCCATTGTGGACAAGCCGGCGATTCAGTACATCGTTGAAGAGGCCGTCAAGAGCGGAATCGAAGACATACTCATCATCACCAGCCGTGGAAAAACAACGGTAGAGGACCATTTTGACCGAAACCCCGAGCTGGAAGCGCGGCTGCTTGCCAGCAAAAAGCAGGAAGTGTACGATCAGATGGTGGCAATTTCCCACATGGCAAACATCCAGTATGTGCGCCAGAAGGAGACAAAAGGTTTGGGTCATGCCGTATTGTGTGCCAAAGCTTTTGTAGGAAATGAACCTTTTGCCGTACTGTACGGAGACGACGTCATTTTAAATGGTGAGCGTCCAGCCTGTCGGGAGCTGTGCGAGGCTTATGAGGAATATGGCGTAGGTGTTGCAGGAATCAAACCGGTGCCGATGGAGGACATCAGCAAATACTGTTCTCTTGCACTGGAGCCAATCGAGGGAAAAGATCGGGTGTTCCGTCTGACCGACATGATCGAAAAACCTTCGCTGACCGAGGTACTGTCCAACTATTCGATTCTGGGCAGAGTAGTGCTGCCGCCGGAAATCTTTCCAATTCTGGAGCGCACCAAACCAGGCGCCGGCGGAGAGATTCAGCTGACCGATGCCATGAAGGTATTGGCACAGACCAGCGGTATGGTGGGTGTGGAGTACACCGGTACCCGCTATGATATGGGCAATAAATTCGGCATTTTGCAGGCGATCGTCGAAGTTGCATTGCAGCATCCTGAGGTCAAGGATCAGTTCCACGATTATCTCAAATCATTAGTATCGCGACTTTAAACATAAAATTGGCAGAAGTAACTACTTCTGCCAATTTTTTTTAGCTTAAAGGAATATTGAATCTGTTAAGAAAAAAGTATATAATAATTTACATAAAAAGCATGTAGTATTTGGAGGGGAAATTATGAAGCGTGAACAAAAGGTATTTGCAATGCTGATGGCAGCTTGCATGGCATTTGCAGGTATTTCCATGATCGCAACAGCGACGACAACACCATTATTTCTCTAATCCAAATGTTCCGTCAGATTTTCTCATGATCATTGGTCCGAGGGTATTTTTTTATCCAGGGCTTTACTGATTTTGCTTAGAATCAGCAAAATCCTGCGGTGTATTTTTCAGAAAATGATACCAATGCTTTTATCAAACCCCTTACAAATTATAAAAAGAAATGCGGTTCAGAATACGATTCTGAACCGCATTTTTACTTTTCAGCGATGATATTTAGCAGCTTTTGTGCAGCTTGCTGGGCGTTTAAGTTGGAAATATCCAGCTTTTGGGTATGAAGCTGCTGATAGAGCGGCAGTCGTTGCAGACTGCGCTGGAGGACATCGGGACTGCGCAGGCCGATGTCGATGTCCTTTTGCAGGTGTTGAGTCAGTGCTTGTTCGGAGGCAATCAGACTGATCGAGTATACCGAGGTATTTTCCAGCGCCGGAGAAATTCGTTTAAGCACCTCGTCGATGATCTCCTGATGATCCATCACCCAGCAAAACAGGATGTTCTGATAATCTGGACAACGCAGAAAATTTTGCAGCATAAAGCCGATGTTTTCCATCACCACCTTTTTGGTGGCGTCGGTGACGGTGAAAGGGTGACTGTACCAGCACCAGTCTCCATCCAGAAAGACGCTTTGTGGGAGCAGATTCATCAATTCTTTGCAGACGGTGGTTTTTCCTACTCCCATCGTGCCGCTGATGAGAATACATTTTTTCTTTGGCTCCAAACTGTATCGCCTCCTTGCTGTGCAATTATTTCTCTTTGATAGAATATTTTTTATTGAGCAGGATGGAGGAAATCACCGAAATGATAATTAAAACGATGATAACAACCAGACTTTCAGGAGTGAGAGAAGAAAGAAAACCCGCGGACAGGCTGTCTTTAAACAGGTCAGCGAATAAGACATGCAGAATCATCACAGGAGACAGACCCAGCAGGGAACCCAGCAGATAACGCTTGTACTCGACCGAGCAGGTACCCAGAAAAAGACTGCACAGGTCGCCAGGCAGAACTGAAACGATCCGCAGTAGATAGGCCAGCATCACCTGATTGGAGATGCCAAGCTGCTGCAGGCGCAGAAGTTTGGGGTATTTTTCCACCAGTTTGTCGATAAGATGGCCGCCAAACATCCGGCCGATGCAATAAGGAATCGTCATGCAGACAGCAAGTCCCAGATAATTGACCAGAATGGCGATCCAGGGTCCAAACCAGAAGCTGGAGAGGATGTACAAAGCCGACAGAGGAAAAATGACCGACAAGCTTTTGACGGCAAAAAGAAAAATGACTGCTGCCGCAGCTAAAAACAGGTGGGAGGGTGTGTAGGAAATCAACTGTTCCAGCGAGAGCTGACTGCCAAACCACAGGGCAAGCAGAACCAGAATAATGGTGACAATCGGAGGAATCAGCCGCAGGGCATTGGAAAAGAAATCATTTTTTTTCATGAAAATCTCCTTATTGTCGTTTATTATAAAACTTATTCCTTTTATTGTAGTCAATTATAGAGAAAAGTCAAGAATTTTTGTGAAAAAGAATCAAAAAATCTCTTTTCATTAGAAAAATAATGTGCTAAAATGAAGAAAACGTCAAGGCAAATGTCGTTTTTTGAAATGATATAAAAGGAGTGCAAACATCTATGGAACCAATTCGCTTGGATGAGTTTATCAATTTTCGCTTTCTGTCCAATCTGCAGCTGAGTCCAAATGCAGCCAAAGCGGCATTTGTTGTCAGCAAGAGCAACGAGGACAAAGATGGTTATGTTGGAGGAATCTGGACTGTTGATCTGCAGACCAAAGAGTGCCGCCAGCTGACGGCAGGGAAGGATGAGCGCTCCTATCTGTGGATGGATGACGATACCATTCTCTTTGCTTCCAAACGTGACAGCAAAAAGAAGGAGGTAGACAACAGCTACACCGACTTTTTTGAGATTTCGCTGCATGGCGGCGAGGCTGTCAAAAAGATGACTGTGCCGGCGCCGGTGCATGCGATCAAACTGATCAGCAAAGATACTTATCTGTTGGAAGCAGAGTATGACAACAATTTGCCAGAGGACTTTTTCACCATGAGCCGTGAGGAACGTGAAAAACTGTTTGCCAGCCGGACCAAGGAAAAGGATTATGAAGTATTTGACGAACTGCCGTTCTGGAGAAACGGAGCAGGAGTCACCAATAAAAAGCGCGGCCGCCTGTATATCTATCGCGCACAGAGCGGAAAGATGGAACCGCTGACCGGTCCGATGTATCAGCTGGAGAGCTTTGATCTGTCGTCCGACGGCAGAAAGCTGGTCTACTGCGGCAGCGAGTTTAACGAGGTCGAGAGCCTGAAACAGGAGCTGGTCGAGGTCGATATCGCCAGCAGAGAGAGCAACGTGCTGATTCCGCTGGGCAGCTGGAACATCCATCAGGCTGCTTATGCCGGCGATAAGATTGTGGTCACTGCGACCGAAAATAAAAACTACGGCATCAATGAAAACAGCAATCTCTACCTCTATGATAGAGCTTCTCATAGCTTGCAGCTGGTTTGCGCACCGGACCGCTCCTTCCACAGCAGCGTCGGTTCGGACTGCCGCTATGGCGGAGGCAAGAACCTGGTTGGACAGCAAGACGGCGTCAGCTATATCACCACCGACCGCAACAGCTCTAAGATCAACCATGTTGACTGGGAAGGCAGCATCGTTTCGCTGACCGCCAATGAAGGTTCGGTCGACTGCATGGACCGCAAGGGCGAGGTTGTTGTCTACGTAGCAATGCGCGGCGACCGTTTGCAGGAGATCTATTGCCTGGAGGACGGCAAGGAAGTTCAGCTGACCCACCTCAATGAAAAGGCGCTGGAGGGACGCAGCGTCATCACACCGAAGATGATGCGCATTACCAACAACGACGGTGTCGAGATCGACGGATGGGTTCTTGAACCTGTAAACTTCGATTCTACCAAGAGCTATCCGGCAATTCTGGACATCCACGGCGGTCCAAAGACGGTGTACGGAACCTGCTTCTTCCACGAGATGCAGTATTGGGCAAACCAGGGTTACTTTGTATTCTTCTGCAATCCGCGCGGCGGCGACGGACGCGGCAACCAGTTTGCTGACATCCGCGGCAGATATGGTCAGGAGGACTATGAGGACATCATGCAGTTCACCGACTATGTTCTGTGGAGCTATCCGCAGATCGACAAGAGCCGTGTGGGCGTCACCGGCGGCAGCTACGGCGGCTTTATGACCAACTGGATTATCGGTCACACCCATCGCTTTGCTGCAGCAGCTTCTCAGCGTTCCATCTCCAACTGGATTTCGATGGAAGGAACCTCGGACATCGGTCCATACTTTGGACTGGATCAGGCGGGCGGCGACGCATGGAACAACTTTGAGCAGGCTTGGTGGCATTCGCCGCTCAAATATGCTGACAAGTGCACCACTCCGACCCTGTTCATCCATTCGGATGAGGACTACCGCTGCTGGATGGTCGAGGCTTACCAGATGTTCTCCGCGCTGAAGGTACACGGCGTCGAGTCGCGCATCTGCCTGTTCCACGGCGAAAACCACGAGCTGTCCCGTTCGGGCAAGCCGGAGCACCGCATCCGCCGCCTCAAAGAGATCACCGAGTGGTTTGACCACTATCTCAAAGCAGAACACTAGGCTTTTTTAGAGTAAGTGAAGGAGGGAACAGGATTGAACAGCCTTGCCAAGGCAGTTTTGTGGGGACTGATAGATGTAGTTGGAGGACTGTTTTTTATCTCCATCTTTCGGGAATTTTTTAATGGGCTTCCCGAACCGGAAGGAAGCATCATTGCGACCGGCGTCTATCTTGGATTTACCCTAGTCGTGTGCACTGGCGTGATTGTTTCCCACCTCTCCAATAAAGAATAACCAAAAGCAAAACAGGCTGTCCGTATAGGATAGCCTGTTTTGCTTTTGAAAATACACCGTTCTTCATCTTGGAAGGGACAGGAATTCATAGAAAGATTCCATAAAATTTTCAAATTGTTTGCAACAGAGTTGCCAAAGGTCGAAATCGGCAGTATAATAACAGTATCTCTGAAAAAACGACAAAGGAGAACGATTTATGGCAGAAAAAACAAATGTATCCACCAGCAACATCTATCAGCTGGACGGACGGGTTCCGCTGCTCAAGGCAATTCCGTTTGGACTCCAGCACATCCTGGCAATGTTCGTATCCAACCTTACTCCAATCACCATCATCGGTGCAGCCTCTGGACTGGACAGCGCACAGATTGCAATTTTGCTGCAAAACGCAATGTTTGTAGCGGGTATTGCAACGCTCATCCAGCTTTATCCAATCTGGAGAATCGGCTCCCGCCTTCCAATCGTCATGGGCGTCAGCTTCACCTTTGTAACCATCCTGAGCTATGTGGGCGCTACCTACGGCTATCCAACCATGTTGGGCTCCGTACTGATCGGCGGTCTGATTGAAGGAACGCTCGGATTGCTTGCAAAATACTGGAAACGCATCATCACTCCGGTGGTTGCAGCGTCGGTTGTTACTGCAATCGGTTACTCTCTGTTCACCGTTGGTACCCGTTCCTTCGGCGGCGGTTACACCGAAAACTTCGGTTCGGCACAGAATCTGCTGCTCGGTACCATCACTCTGGCTACCTGCCTTGTGTTCAATATCCTGGCAAAGGGATATTTAAAACAGCTTTCGGTTCTGGCAGGTTTGATCGTCGGATATATCGTTGCTCTGTTTACTGGAATGGTCGATCTGTCCACCATCTTCTCCGGCGGCTTTATCTCGCTGCCGCACCTGATTCCATATGTTCCCGAGTTTAATGTGGGCGCCATCATCTCGGTTACCATCATCTTCATGGTTTCGGCAGCAGAGACCATCGGCGATACCACCGCGATGGTTTCTGGTGGTCTGGGACGCGAGATTGAAACCCGCGAAATCTCCGGCTCGCTTGCCTGCGACGGCTATGCAAGCTCGCTGTCCGCGCTGTTTGGTTGTCCTCCGGTTACCTCCTTCAGCCAGAACGTCGGTCTGATCAACATGACCAAGGTTGTCAACCGCTTTACCATCATGACCGGTGCAGTCTGCATGATTCTGGCAGGTCTGCTGCCGCCGGTGGGCAACTTCTTTGCAAGTCTGCCGGATTCGGTTCTGGGTGGATGTACCCTGATGATGTTCGGTACCATCATGGTCAGCGGTATCCAGATGATCTCCAAAGCTGGATTCTCCCAGCGCAATGTCACCATCGTGGCACTGTCTCTGGCAGTCGGCATCGGCTTTACCTCTGCCAGCGAGATGGACATCTGGCGCATCTTCCCACAGGTCATCCAGGACGTTTTCTCTGCCAACTGCGTAGCAGTCGTCTTTGTTGTTTCGATTGTTCTCAGCCTGATTTTGCCGCAGAACATGGAAGTTTTGACCGGACAAAAAGAAAACTAATCTCACACATAAAAAAACGCACAGCGAAATTATTCGCTGTGCGTTTTTATGTGGGTTACGAGCTGACGCTGACGGAAAAATCCTCCTGCGGCAAGGAAAGGGAGAGCAGCGTGCCGTCGGAAGTTTGCAGCTGGGCCAGCAGCACAGGAGTTTGCTGCTGAGAAAGGGATAGTACCGTGACATCGCCATCCTTGTCACAGACAAGCTCCTGGCTTTCACGCAGCAGCTGCATCCCCTGCAAAAACAACTGTGTCATCGAAACGGCGGGCGAATCGTCGGGCAGCTCGGTGGTCATTCCTTGGTAGGTGAGGGTCTGGATGCCGTCGGACAGTTCCACTTTCAGTCCCTCCAGCGAGGAAGGAAAGGTAAAGACAAAGGAACAGTCGCCGGCGTACCGCTGGGAAAACTGTGCCTTGGCACAGAAATCTCCCTGCTGAAAGGTCAGGTTTGCCTGCATCGAACCGGACAGAGCGGAGGTAAGCTGCTGGTTGGGTGCGACCGAAACCGCCGGTGTCTGATAGGAATACCAGAGAAGAATGGCGGCGATAAAGACCACCAGGATACACAGTACCGCCGCCAGCCGACGAGGAACAAAAAAACGGGACAGATTTTGCATGAAACCGCCTCCTGAAAAGATGTAAGCGGATGCAAACCGTCCCGTTTTTGATTGTTAGCGGATATGTTCCTTGAGCAGACGGCCCAGGTCGATCAGAATGTCGTCCGGCTGCATGAAGTATTCGGACATCCGTTCGACGCAGCGATCCGCAGCGGCACCGTGCAGATAGACGGCGCTGACGGCAGCATCAAACGGCTGCATTCCCTGCGAGATCAGCGAGGAGAGAATACCGGTGAGCACATCGCCGCTGCCTGCCTTGGCAAGTCCAGGGTTGCCGGTCTGATTGATAAAGGTGCGACCATCAGGGGAAGCGATGATGGTGTGTGCGCCCTTGAGGACGATGGTGGCGTGCAGCTGGGCAGCAAGCTCCTGTGCACACAGCAGCGGCGCCTTCTGAATCTCTTTGACCGAGGTGCGGCAGATGCGGGCCATCTCACCAAAGTGAGGGGTCAAAACGACAGGACATTTGGCATCCGATACTATGGATATGTCCATGGCCAGGTTGTTTATGCCATCTGCGTCGATGACGACAGGGCATTTGGCGAGGTAGAGAACCTCCTCCAGAATGCCGCGCTGACGCTGACCGGTGCCCATACCGCAGCCGATGGCAACTGCCGAAGCGCCCGAAAGTGCGCTGGCGACGTCGGCTGCTGTCTCGATAAAGCAGAATGGCGACTGGATCAGGCTGGGAGCGACAATCGGGTAGATTGCCTGCGGAACAGCGGTGACCACATAGCCGGCACCGCTGCGCAGTGCCGCGGTGGAGGAAAGAATAGCCGCGCCGGTGCAGCCGATGCCGCCGGCGATATTGAGCAAACGACCAGTCGAGGTTTTGTGCGCATCCACTGCCTTTTGCGGGATGTGGGAATAGACAAAGTCGTCGTCGGTGACAAAGTGATTTTGTGCGATGTTTTCATAGGAGAGCGGATCAATGCCGATCGAAGCCAGGGTAACCTGTCCCAGCTCCGGCAGATATTTGGGGAGCATGTGCGCCGGTTTATAGCTGTCAAAGGCGATGGTGAAATCAGCGTTGACAGCGCCATCGGCAGCCTCGCCGGTGTCGCAGTTGATGCCGCTTGGTACATCCAGCGCAAATACAGCGGCGATGGCGGCGTTGATCATGGTGGTAAGCTGGCGGCGGCGAATGTCGATCTCGCCGTGGAAGCCGCTGCCAAAGATGGCGTCTATGATGATGTCGACATCTGCAACGACACCGTTGACCAGTTCAGGCTCGTTTTCAAACGAGTAGACGCTTAAACCCATCTCCCGTGCAAGCTGCAGCATCTTCTGAGCATCCTCGGTTTTGGGTTCTCCCTCTGCCAGAATGATGGTGACATCGGCGCCCAGCTCACTGAGCTTTCGTGCAACGACAAAACCGTCGCCGCCGTTGTTTCCTTTGCCACAAAAGGCGACGCAGCGCAGACCAGCGATGCTGTGCAGGGTATCAACGATAAAGCGTGCAGCAGCACAGCCGGCGTTTTCCATCAATCGCAGATAGCTCATCTGATATTGGATCGAGTTTTTCTCGATTTGTTTCATCTGCTTGGAGGTCACAATCCTCATAAGTTTCATATCCTTTCCACACCCCATGGAAAAAGAGGTTGATGATACAGGGTGTTCTGTTCAAATCACAAAAGATTCAGATTGTTTATTAACCAAATTATAGCAAGTTTTTTTCCCACAAACAAGGGATATTTGACAAAGAAACGAGGAAGTAGCGGCTGCTTTGCAGAAATTTATGACTGTGGGACCGGTTTTCTGGCAAAGATCTTTGCCGAAAGGATGTATTCTCCCACTGTCAGCTCGCCGCCCCATTTTTCTTCATACTCTTTGGAGACCGGTGTTGTGCGGATGTTGATCTCGCAGAAACCAGCCATACGGAGCATTTTTTCCAGTTCTTCGACCGAAGAAGCGCCGGATACTCAGCAGGCGTGCATCTTGTCGTCCTGCTTGATTTCTTCCGGCAGCTCCTTCATGATGACGATGTCCGAGATGCCGATGCAGCCTCCTGGTTTGAGGATGCGCAGAATCTCACGGTAGACGCGAGGTTTATTTAGGGACAGGTTGATGACGCAGTTGGAGAGAACGACGTCGGCGGTGTTATCCGCCACAGGGAGGTTTTCGATCTCACCCAGGCGAAATTCCACGTTGCGGATTTTGTTCTCCTTGGCGATCTGGCGGGAAAGCGAGAGCATCTCAGGAGTCATGTCCACACCGATGGCGCGACCGCGGCGTCCCACCTTGGTAGCTGCCAGAAAGCAGTCGAAACCGGCGCCGCTGCCCAGATCGACAACGATGTCGTTTTGCTTGACATCTACAATGCGGAAAGGATTGCCGCAGCCAAGGCCGAGGTTTGCTTTGGCTGGCACCAGGGCGATTTCCTCCTCGGAATAACCGACGCTTTCACTGACGGTGGTGCTGCTTTCGGAGGAGGAAAGGATGGTATCCTGCTTGCCCAGTGCGATGTCCGAGTAGCTTTCTCGGATAAAATCAGTTTTATTGTTCACGGTAAATCTCCTTTAATGTTGATGGGATTGAGGAAGGGAGAGCAAGGGAATCAGGTTAATGACAGGTTCCTCGTAGGGATGGATCTGCTTGATCCGTTCCACGGCCTGAGCGGCAAGCTCTGCCGGACAGATCAGCTCCATTTTGACCTCCTGGGCACAGCAGATGTCGCCGACCTCTCCCAAAAAAGGATTGCTGCCCTCCAGCGGCCGCCAGCATCCATTGCACTCGTGGAAGGAAAGAACATGGTCATAGTTTCCGACGTGGCAGGCACCCAGTTCGTTGAGGCCGTCGCGCAGAGGGATAACATACTGAGGCGGCGTATAAATTTCAATTTTGATGTGGGTGACGTCAAACTGCATCGTGTACCCTCCTTTATCCAAAGATATTTGTCGTACCACAAATTGTAGCACAAACCCTTTGTTTCCTGCAATGGGATTGGCAAGGAGACAGGGAAGTTTCTCTTAAAAAAATGTACAAAAGTGCAGAAAAACACCCTCACCTCTTAAAATAACACTTGCAACAAAGAGAAAGTTGTGCTATCCTATGGATAAAATCGCATAAAAACGCAGAGAACAGGAACAGTAATACCCTGCAAATCCTTCTTTTCAGAGAGTGTCCGTCATCGGCTGCAAGCGGCACAGAAGGGCAGTGTGTGAAATTTCGCCTGGGAGCGGTCCTTTTGAACCAGAGTAGAAAGGAACGGATGGCACCGTTATATGCACAATGAAGCTGCCGGTCGGCTTGACCGGAAGATGGGTGGTACCGCGGAAACCGAGTTGATCGCTTTTCGTCCCTGATGCCAATGAGGCACAGAGGCGAAAGGCTTTTTTTATGCGGTAAATAAGGATAGACTCGAAAGGAATGATTTACAATGAAAGCGCAGTTGGAAGCGATTGAAAAACAGGCATTTGCCGAGCTGGAAAGCGCACAGGACCTGAAAGCACTGGATGCTGTCAGAGTAAAATATCTTGGTAAAAAGGGAGAGCTGACCGCCATCCTCAAACAGATGGGAAAACTTTCCGCAGAGGAGCGTCCGGTCATCGGACAGCTGGCAAACCAGATCCGCGCACAGATTGAAGAAAAACTCGAAGAGACCAAGACCGAGCTGGAAGGCAAGATGCTCGATCAGCGCCTTGCGACCGAAACACTGGATGTCACCATGCCAGGCAAACGCAGTGTGCTGGGCAAAAAACATCCCATCAGCATTGTATTGGATGAGCTCAAAGAAATCTTCATGGGCATGGGCTTTGATGTTGCACAGGGACCGGAGGTTGAGCTTGACTACTACAACTTCGAGGCGCTCAACATCCCGAAGGATCACCCTGCAAGAGATACCCAGGACACCTTCTACATTAACGACAATGTCGTTCTGAGAACCCAGACCTCCCCAATGCAGATCCGTGTCATGGAAAAACAGAAACCGCCGATCCGCATTATTGCACCAGGCCGTGTTTACCGTTCGGATGCACTGGATGCAACCCACTCTCCGCTGTTCCATCAGGTCGAGGGTCTGGTTGTGGACAAAAACATCACCATGGCAGACCTCAAAGGTACCCTGGAGGTATTTGTAAAACGTCTGTATGGCGAGGACTCGGTTGTTCGTTTCAGACCACATCACTTCCCATTCACCGAGCCATCCGCAGAGCTGGATGTACAGTGCTTTAACTGCCACGGCGAAGGCTGCCGTCTGTGCAAAGGTGAGGGCTGGATTGAGATTCTCGGCTGCGGTATGGTTCATCCAAAGGTACTGGAAAACTGTGGCATCGACCCTGAAGAATACAGCGGTTTTGCGTTCGGTATCGGTCTGGAGCGTCTGGTTATGAGAAGATACAACATCGACGACCTGAGACTGTTCTACGAAAACGACGTCCGCTTCCTCAACCAGTTCTAAGTAAACTGCCCTAAGAACCAGACAAAAGTTTTTTGTCAAACTTTTGTACACAAAAGTTTGCGAGGGTTTGGGGCGA
>OWID01000133.1_pt1 | contig 37262 bp, 36 predicted proteins | sample 1732661 | NCBI WGS metagenome assembly OWID01 (sample SAMN05065739, study PRJEB22554) | human gut metagenome | biome: ENVO:2100002; feature: ENVO:00000062; material: ENVO:00002003 | host: Homo sapiens | place: USA
ATCCCGCCCTCACATGGCGGGGCTTTTACTGATAAGACGATTTAGAACGCCGTTTTGTTTCACTTTGCGGAGAAAAATTTTTCCTGCCGGTCAAAGGGCCTCCCGGGCCGTCGCTACATCCTGCAAAAAGGTGTCCCACGCCTCCGGGTGCTCCACATAGTAAAGGGGACAGAGCTTGCCCGTCACATCGTAATGGCGGATGACGTCCTCCTCCGGGTCCAGATGGAACTCCTCGCAAAGCCAGGCCGTCAGCTCCACCACCCGGTCATAGGTCACCTGGGAAAACTCCCCCGTCTCGTCCGGGTGGCACACCTCGATGGACACTGTATCGTCGTTGCGGCTGTTGGAGGCGTAGGCCACCTCCGTCAGGGGGACGCAGGCGATGACCTCCCCCTCCAGTCCCACCACAAAGTGGCTGGAGGCGTACACCTCATCGGTGCCGGCGGACAGGGACTCAAAGTAATTGCGGTTGGCCCGGGCGGTAGTGCCGGGGTTTCCCACATAGTGGATGACCACGCCGTCGATGTCCTCCAGGGGCGTGCCCGGCCGGGAATAGGGATTGACCGTGAGATAATCCCGCTCCACATAGTCCGGCAGGGCCACGTCCTCGCCGGGGAGTCCCCGGTTTACAAGCCACACCACCGCCGCCAGCACCGCCGCCGCGGCGATCAGCCACACCGGCCGCAAGGAGCGGCGATGCGCACGCCGGCGGCGACGGCTGCGGGGACGGGTCTGTACGTCGTTCATGCGCTCAGCACCACCAGGCCGGTGACGGCGGCAGTGGCCGTGGGCTCACCGGAGGGCAGCGCCTCCACCGTATGCTCTTCCGGGTAGATGACCTGGGCCGTATCGGGGATCCCGACCTGGGCCTCTTCGTATTCTTCATACCGCGCCGGGTCCATCTGGGCCCACGTCACCAGGTCCTCCTCCGTCACCAGGCCCAGCTTCTTCAGACAGGCGGTGGTGTAGGTCATGGAGGGGCGCACCGTGATGGTGATCCAGTCGTTATAGGTGTTGTTCTTCTCCTGGCGGGTGAAGCTCAGGTCCAGATTCAGGGCGTAATTGCTGCCGTCATTGCTGCCGAACCAGTCGGCATCGCCCCAGGTGCCCACGGCGGCGTCCTGGGCCACGGCGTTCAGGATGGCCTGTGCCTCCCGGCTGCCCAGATCGTAACCCTCGCCGCGGCGCTCCACATAGATGCTGCCGCCGTCGGGCGTGTAGCCGTCGCCGCCCAGGTGCAGCCGCTTTTGCTTCATGGTCTCATTGCGCACCAGGGCGTCCAGCAGGGCGTCATAGGTGTCGCTCTGGGCCAGACGGTCCCGGGTGATGGTCAGGGAGTAGAACCGCTCCACCACGGCGCCGGTACGCAGGGTATAGGTCAGCCGCAGGGGGTTGCCGTAGCTGACATTGCCCTCTTCCTCCGGCAGCACGCCGTACTCCGCATCCCGGATGTACGCCTCGTCCGCCGTGATGGCCTGGTGCAGCGTGCGCACCTGCTCGATGAGTGCGTCATCCTGGCCGGGATAGAGGGTATAGGTATTGCCCTGCACCCGCAGCTCCACCCGTTTCACCTGATCCAGCGTGGGGATGCGGGACTCGATGCCCAGGGCATCGAAGTGCAGCGCGCCGCAGAAGGCGGCGGCGAGCACCACCACTGCCAGAAGAGACTTCCAGCTGCCCCGGAACACCCGCAGGGACTTGGCCAGCAGCATGGACGCGGCATAGTAGCCAATGATCCCGGCCACCGCCAGGCACACGGCCATGGGCAGGGCTTCGTAGGTGGGGCTGTACTGGAAGCTGCGCCAGAACAGCTCATAGAGCACCAGGCCGCCCAGGGTGCCCGCAAGCACCGTGACGCCCCAGCGGAACACGGGCCGCAGCCACCGCACGGCCATCACGTCTCCGGCGGACTCACTGTGGCGGCGGCGATAGGCGCTGTAGGCCAGGGCCGTCAGCACCACGCCCACCAGGGCGTAGACAGCGATGAGCCAGCCGTTTTCCAGTGTCACGGAGGCGACTGCCCGATCGGCATAGCCGCTTGCGGTCATGGTCTCAGCATATTCCATATCCACCCGCAGGTGGCCGGTCAGATACACCGTGGGGCTGAGGAACTCCACCACACCCGTGTAGGAAGAATTGAAGCCGAAGAGAAAGCCCTGGGCGAAGGAGGACACCAGAAAGTCCGCCAGCACCGCCAGGAAATGCAGCAGGAAGTAAAGGGCCGGCAGAGCGAAGATGTTGCCGGTGACAAAAGCCACGAATGTGGCGCTGGCAAAGTAGAAAAAGCTCTCCCCCACCACCGCCAGGATGGTGATGCCAAGACCCACCGGGTCAAAGGCATGGGCGTACAGGCTCACCAGGACGCACAGCGCGCCGGTGATGGCATAAGGAATGAGCATCATGGCCATGCCGGAGAGGAAGTTGGTGAAAAAGATCCCCCGGCGCCGGATGGGCAGCGTGTGCATGAGGCTCACGCTGCGGGCATTATAAAGGTAGCTCCACACCGTCATGGCGCACAGCACCGCGTAGCAAAGAGACAGGGCCGGTACCGCCCAGGACACGGCTGCGTAATAGGCTCCCGTCATCTCCAGGGCATCGACCCGGGTGTGCTCGCGCACCAGCTGCAAAAAAAGCGCCAGGGGGAACAGGGCCCCCACAAAGGACGCAAGGCCCCACAGCGGCCAGAACCGGCTCAGGTTCTTGCGAAAGAGGGTGCCGTTAAAGCACAATGTCCTTGACTGCATAATCCGCACCTCCCAGCTCGTAAATGAAAATCTCCTCCAGTGTCAGCGGCACGGCGTCCACCAGCATGGGCTGGTAGGCCATGAGCCGCTCCGTGGCCTCCTGGGCGTTCATACGCATGATGAGCGTATGCACCCGGCCTACCCGGCTCGCATGCAGCACCGGCAGCTCCGGCGGCACCGTGTCCATCCCGTCCTGGAACACCACCTGCAGCTTGACCATGTTGTCCTGCAGCTGCACCAGCGACCGCTCCAGCAGTACCTTTCCGTGGTCCATAATGCCCACGTGGTCACACACATCCTCCAGCTCCCGGAGGTTGTGGGACGAGACCAGCACCGTGGTGCCCCGCTCGGCCACGTCGCCCATGACCAGCGACCACACCTGCCGCCGCATGACCGGGTCCAGACCGTCCACCGGCTCATCCAGGATCAGGTACTCCGGCATACAGCAAAGGGCCAGCCAGAAAGCCACCTGCTTCTGCATACCCTTGCTCAGGCGGCGGATGGTACGCTTTTCGTCAATGGAGAACACGTCCTTGAGCTTTTCGTACCGCTCCATATTGAAATTGGGATAAAAGCCCCGATAAAAGCGCATCATATCCCGGACCGTAGCCTGGAGAAAATAGTACCAGTCATCGGGGATGGCCGCTATGCGGGCCTTGAGGGCCGCGTTTTCCCAGATATCCTCCCCGCCCACGGAGATGGTGCCTCCGTCCTGGCGGTAAATGCCCGTCAGATGGCGGATGAGGGTGGACTTGCCCGCGCCGTTGGGGCCCACCAGGCCGTACACGCTGCCGGTGGGGATGGTGAGCGTGGCACCGTCCAATGCTGCAAAGCCGTCAAACCGCTTGACCAGCTCCTTCACTTCGATCATGTTCCGTACGCCTCCTTTACCAGCGCCGCCAGCTCCTCCGCCGTGACGCCCAGATATCGTAGCTCCGCCAGCAGCTCCCGCAGCTGCCGCTCCAGCTCCTGCCGGCGGCCGTCGTCCCCGCCTGCATTGGCGGAGGCAAAGCTGCCCTTGCCCGGGACTGAATAAATGTAGCCCTCTCCTTCCAGCTCGTTATAGGCCCGCTGGATGGTATTCGGGTTGATGGCAAGCTGCGCTGCCAGCGCCCGTACCGACGGCAGCTTTTCGTCCGGCCCCAGACCGCCGGTGACGATCAGCTTGCGCAGTCCGTCCTTGATCTGCTCGTAGATGGGTCGGGAATCCCGGTAGTTCAGGCTGATCATCTTCTCAACCTCCCTTCTGCGGGCTGCTGCCCGCATGTGAACTGTATTAACTGTTCTAGTACAGTTAGGATACTCCCGCCGGTGCGGATTGTCAATCCCCTTTTCCCGGGAAACCGGACCCGGTGCCAAAAAAGCTTTGAAAAGTGTCACTTTCCTCTTTACAACCGCCCCAGGCTGTGATATATTCACAGAGAACGCCGCCTCAGGCGTATCATGCCCCGGCGCTTCGTTTCGCGGACTTTCACCGGCCCGAAACGCAGTATCGTGGGGAATATTTTTGAAAGGTGGATTTTTACCATGCTTCGTAAGGAACAGAAGACCGCTATCATCGACGCCAACCGCACCCATGCCACGGACACCGGCTCTCCCGAGGTCCAGATCGCGATCCTGACCGAGCGCATCAACGTGCTCACCGAGCACATGCGTGCCAACCCCCAGGACAAGCACTCCAACCGTGGCCTGCTGAAGATGGTCGGTAAGCGCCGCAGCCTGCTGGACTACCTGCAGAAGAAGGACATCGAGCGTTACCGCGCCCTGATCGCCAAGCTGGGTATCCGTAAGTAAGTTTGAAACAGGGTGGTGTAGACTTCTGCACCACCCTTCTTTCACATTTTCCACACCGCGCCACGAGAGCCTCTCAAGCCTTTAGCAGTTGAAAAAACGCCTCGCACACCCGCTGCGGGACGCTGTTTCAAGTGCTAAATGGTTGGCTCTTGTGGTCCAATTCAAATGAAAAGGAGAATATTATGTCGACCATTATTACCAAGAGACAGTTCCCCGGCTACCACAAGTATGAGATGGAGCTGGCCGGCCGTCCCCTGACCATGGAAGTGGGCAAGCTGGCTGAGCTGGCCAACGCCGCCGTCATGGTGGGCTACGGCGACACCCGCGTGCTCTGCTGCGCCACCGCCGCTCCCCGTCCCCGGGACGGCATCGACTTCTTCCCCCTGAGCGTGGACTTTGAGGAAAAGCTCTACGCCGTGGGCCGCATCCCCGGCTCCTTCAACCGCCGGGAGGGCCGTCCCGGTGAGAAGGGCATCCTCACCAGCCGCGTCATCGACCGGCCCATCCGCCCCCTGTTCCCCTACGACTTCCGCAATGACGTGTCCATCATGTGCACCGTCATGAGCGTGGATCACGACTGCTCTCCCGAGATCGCCGCCCTCATCGGCACCTCCGCTGCCCTGGCCATTTCCGACATTCCCTGGAACGGCCCCGTGGGCGCTTTGAAGGTGGGCCTGGTGAACGGCAAGCTGGTGTTCAACCCCGACAGCGAGATGCGCAAGGTCTCCGACCTGGACGTGACCGTGGTCTCCACCGCCAAGAAGGTGGTCATGATCGAGGCCGGCGCCAACGAGGTGCCCAACGACGTCATGTTCGAGGCCATCCGCTCCGCTCACGAGGAGAACCAGAAGGTCATCAACCTCATCAACCAGATGGTCGCCGAGGTGGGCAAGCCCAAGTTCGACTACCCCCACGCCGACTTCAACCAGGAGCTGTTCGACGACATCGTGGCCAACTTCATGGACGAGGCCAAGGCCGCTATGGACACCGACGACAAGAACGTCCGCGAGCAGCGCTGGAACGCCATGATCGAAAAGTGGCACGAGAAGTATCTGGAGCAGTACCCCGACATGGACAAGTACCTGGAGGAGTTCACCTACAAGTTCCAGAAGAAGATCGTCAAGGCCTGGCTGCTGGAAGGCCACCGCGTGGACGGCCGCCAGAAAAACGAGATCCGTCCCCTCAGCGCCGAGGTGGGCGTGCTGCCCCGTACCCACGGCTCCGGCCTGTTCACCCGCGGCCAGACCCAGGTGCTGTCCGTTGCCACCCTGGACACCCTCTCCGCCAACCAGAAGCTGGATACCATCTGGGAGGAGACGGAGAAGCGCTATATGCACCACTACAACTTCCCCGGCTACTCCGTGGGCGAGGCCAAGCCTGCCCGCTCTCCCGGCCGGCGTGAGATCGGCCACGGCGCTCTGGCAGAGCGTGCTCTGCTGCCCGTGCTGCCCTCCGTGGAGGAGTTCCCCTACGCCATCCGCGTGGTGAGCGAGGTCCTCTCTTCCAACGGCTCCACCTCCCAGGGCTCCATCTGCGGCTCCACCCTGGCCCTCATGGACGCCGGCGTGCCCATCAAGGCCCCCGTGGCCGGCATCTCCTGCGGCCTGATCCAGGACGACGACGGTTCCTTCACCACCTTCATCGACATCCAGGGCGTGGAGGACTTCCACGGCGAGATGGACTTCAAGGTGGGCGGCACCAAGAAGGGCATCACCGCCATCCAGATGGACCTGAAGAATGACGGTTTGACCATGGAGATCATCAAGGAAGCACTGGATATCACCTATGATGCCCGCTGCCAGATCCTGGACCAGATCATGCTGCCCTGCATCGCTGAGCCCCGCAAGGAAGTTTCCAAGTACGCCCCCAAGATGCTCACCATGCACATCGATCCCTCCAAGATCCGCGAGGTCATCGGCTCCGGCGGCAAGGTCATCCAGAAGATCGTGGCCGACACCGGCGCCAAGATCGACATCAACGACGACGGCTCCATTTTCATCTCCGGTGTGGACGCCGCCTCCTGCGACGCCGCCAAGAAGTGCATCGACGACATCGTGTTCGTGCCCGAGGTGGGCGCTCTGTACTACGGCCGCGTGGTGCGCCTGATGACCTTCGGCGCCTTCGTGGAGCTGGCTCCCGGCAAGGACGGCCTGGTGCACATCTCCAAGCTGGCCGACCACCGCATCGAGAAGGTGGAGGACGCCTGCAAGATCGGCGACATGATGTGGGTGAAGGTCACCGACATCGACGAGAAGGGCCGCGTGAACCTCTCTCACAAGGACGCCGTGAAGGAGATCAAGGCCAAGGAGGCCGCCGGCGAGCGCATCAAGTAAGTTTCTTCCCCAAACATGCTGCGGGGGCGGGCTGCTGCCCGCCCCCGCTTTTATATTCCACGCTGCATGAAAGGAGCGCGCCATGGATCTTCGCCTGTGCACCCAAGCGGACCTGCCCGCCGTGCTGAACCTGTTCCGTACATCCGTCCACACCCTCTGCCGCGGTGAGTACACCCCTGCCCAGCTTGACGCCTGGGCGCCCGCGGACCTGGACAACGCCCCCTGGGCCCGGCGGGTCCAGTGCCAGACCTTTTTGCTGGCAGAGGAGGACGGCGACCTTATGGGCTTTGCCTCCCTGGAGGGGGACTATCTGGATCTATTATATGTACACCCCCGCCACGCCCATCGGGGCGTGGGCACCGTGCTGTGCGACGCCCTGGAGCGCCAGTGCACCGGGCAGCGCATCACCGTCCACGCATCCGCCACCGCCCGGCCCTTTTTTGACCGCCGGGGCTACCGGACTGTGGAACCCAACCAGGTGGAGCGCCGGGGCGTGGTCCTCACCAACTATCTTATGGAAAAGGAGCTGAGCGCATGGACGTGATCGCCGCCATCGCCACCGGCACCGCCCCCACCGCCATCGGCATCGTCCGGGTGTCCGGGGACGGGTGCCTTTCTTTGTGTGACGCCGTGTTCCGGGCAAACAGCGGCCGTCCCCTGGCCGGTCTGACGCCCCGGACCATGGTGCTGGGGGACATGCTGGACGCCCAGGGCCGCGTCATTGACCACGGTCTGGCCGTCACCTTCCCCGGCCCCCACAGCTACACCGGCGAGGACAGCGCCGAGTTCCACTGCCACGGCTCCCCGGTGGTGCTGCGGGAGCTGCTCTCCGCCCTGTTTGCCGCCGGCGCCCGGCAGGCCGGCCCCGGTGAGTTCACCAAGCGGGCCTTTTTGAACGGGCGGCTGGACCTGACGGAGGCAGAGGCCGTGGTGGACCTGATCGATGCGGAGACTTCCGCCGCCGCCCGCAACGCTGCCGCCCAGCTCTCCGGCTCATTGCGCCGGGACTTCCAGGCGGTGACGGACACCCTGCTGGACATCGCCACCCGGTTCTACGCGGTGGTGGACTACCCGGACGAGGACATCCCCGACATCCACCCGGAGGAGGTGTCCGCCTCCCTGACCGCCGCCCACGATACCCTGACGCGGCTCCTTGCCACCTGCCGCCGGGGCGATGTGCTGCGCCGGGGCGTGGCAACCGCCATCGTGGGCCGGCCCAATGCGGGCAAGTCCTCCCTTTTGAACGCCCTGGCCGGCTATGAGCGGGCCATCGTCACCGACATCCCGGGCACCACCCGGGACACGGTGGAGGAATCCGTGGTGTGCGGCGGGGTGCGGCTGCGGCTCATCGACACCGCCGGCATCCACGAGACGGAGGACGCTGTGGAAAAGCTGGGCGTGGAGCGCTCCCGCCAGGCCCTGGCCACGGCGGACCTTGCTCTGGCGGTGGTGGACGGCTCCGCCCCCCTGACGGAGGCCGACGGCGAGATCTTGCGCCTGGCCGCCCAGTGCCCCCGGTGGATTTTAGTTTTGAACAAGCAGGACCTAAGCGGCGGCCGCAGCGCCGTCTACCGCCCGGACCCCGCTTTGCCCAAGCCCGCCGCAGCGGTGGAAGTGAGCGCCCTGCGGGGCGATGTGTTCTCCCTGGAGCGGGCCGTGGAAAAGCTCTTCCCCGCAGGAAGCGCCCCCGACGGCTCCATCCTCACCAACGTGCGCCAGCAGGAGGCCGCCCGCCGGGCTGCGGAGGCCGTGGCGCGGGCCCGGGAGGCTCTGGACGTCGGCTTCACCCCCGACGCGGTGCTCACCGACGTGGAGGAGGGCCTGGACGCCCTGGGCGCCCTCACCGGCCGCACCGCCAAGGAGGAGATCGTCTCCGGCATTTTCTCCCGGTTCTGCGTGGGCAAATGATCGTTTCGACAACTCATTCTCAACTTGATAAAAGGTGGTTTACACAATCATATGCCGGTGCTATACTGATTTGGAAATCGTTTTGAATGCGACAAAGGAGGAAGCATCTGCATGGAACAGCCGTCTGCCTTTTTGACCCAGCTCCGCTCCCAGCGGCCCGTCCCCTGGGAACAGCTGCCGGATTTTGCCCTGTACATGGACCAGATCCTCAGCTACATGGACCGGCAGGTGATCCGCTTTGACGACGAGGACACCCTCACCGCCGCCATGGTCAACAACTACACCAAAAACGGCCTGGTGCCCCGGGCCGCGGGAAAGAAATACAACCGGGACCATCTGGCGTATCTGACGGCCATCTGCGTGCTCAAGCACGTGATGTCCACCCGGGACATGGACCTTCTCATCCGGGAGGAGCTGCAGGGACGCCGCAGCGTGGAGGCCGGTTACGCCGCCTTCTGCGCAAGCCTGGACAAGGCGCTGACCCTCACCGCCCAGGAGATGGAGGAGCGGGGCGAGCAGGAGGACCTGGCGGACGCCGCCATCCACTTCGCCCTCATCAGCTATGCCGCCGGCGCGGCCTCCAGCCGGTATGTGGCGCTGCTGCGTGAGCGGCAGGAGGCGGAAGCATCCGCCAGAAAAACGAAAAAGGAAAAGGAGCGGGACTAATCTATGCGGGATTTTGTGATCATGACGGACAGCTGCTGCGACCTGACGGACCAGATGGCCCGGGAGCTGGAGCTGGAAGTAGTGCCTTTGAGCCTGCACATGGGCGACCATCTCTATCAAAACTGGCTGGACGGCCGGGACATCCCCTTTGAGGAGTTCTATGCCCGCATCCGCGCCGGCGAGCTGGCCACCACCTCCGCCGTCAGCGTGGGTGAGTTTGAGGCCCATATGCGGCCTATTCTGGCCCAGGGCAAGGACATTTTGTATATCGGCTTTTCCTCCGCCCTCTCCACTACCTATCAGTCCGCCGTCATCGCCGCGGACGATCTGCGGGCTGAGTTCCCCGACGCGCGCATCTTCGTGGTGGACTCCCTGTGCGCCTCTTTGGGCCAGGGACTCTTGCTGTACCTTTGCGCCCAGCAGAAACGGGAGGGCCACTCCATCGGGGAGGTGCGCTCCTTCGCCGAGGCCACCAAGGGCAACATCTGCCACTGGTTCACCGTGGACGACCTGAACCACCTGAAGCGGGGCGGCCGCATCAGCGCCGCCACGGCCCTCTTCGGCACCATGCTTGCCATCAAGCCCGTCATGCACGTGGACGACGGCGGCCACCTGACCCCCGTTTCCAAGGCCCGGGGCCGCAAGGCCTCCCTCATGGCCCTGGTGGACCGGATGGCCGAGACCGCCGTGGACCCAGCCCATGGCACCGTGTTCATCAGCCACGGCGACTGCGAGGGCGACGCGCTGCTGGTGGCCGACGAAATCGTCCGCCGGTTCGACAACCACGACATCCACCTGAACTTCGTGGGCCCCGTCATCGGCAACCACTCCGGCCCCGGCACGCTGGCACTGTTCTTTGTGGGAAGCAAGAGGTGAGCCTATGAAGTGGATGGAACTGCACATCGACACCACCCACGCAGGCCTGGAGACCGTGGAGACCATGCTCTCCGCCCTGGGCATCGACGGCGTGGTCATCGACGACGAAGAGGAATTCCAGGACTTCCTGGAAAACAACCACCAGTACTGGGACTATGTGGACGAGGATCTGGAGCGGCGCATGCAGGGCCGCTCCCGCGTGACGTTCTACCTGGAGTCCGGGGACGAGGGCTTTTCCACCCTGGCCCAGGTGCGCCTGGCCCTGGAAGACCTGAAAGCCCGGCACACGGACTGCGGGTCCCTCCTTTTGACCATGGACACCATGGAGGAGTCCGACTGGGAGAACAACTGGAAGCAGTACTACAAGCCCATGGAGATCGGCCAGCGGCTTTTGGTGGTGCCCCAGTGGGAGCAGGACGACCCCGCCGTACAGAAGGCCCTGGAGACCCGGGTGAGCCTGATCTTAGAGCCGGGCCTCACCTTCGGCACCGGCTCCCACGCCACCACCCGTCTTTGCCTGGAGGCCCTGGAGCGCATCGTACAGCCCGGCTGCACCGTGGCGGACCTGGGCTGCGGCAGCGGCATCCTCTCCATCGCCGCGCTGAAGCTGAGCGCAAAGCGGGCTGTGGCCGTGGACATTGACGACAAGTGCCTGGACGTGGCCTACGAAAACGCCGCCATGAACGGCATCGGCAAGGACACCTACACTGTGCTGGCCGGGGACATTCTCTCCGACCGGGCAGTCCAGCAGGCCATGGGCACCGGGTTCGACCTGGTGGTGGCCAACATCGTGGCGGACGTGATCATCGCCCTCTCCGGCGCCGTGGACGGCCTGATGGCCCCCGGCGGACGGTTCCTCTGCTCCGGCATCATCGACGACCGGGCCGAGGAGGTGGCCGCTGCCCTGGAAACTGCGGGCCTGCACATTCTGGAGCGGCACGAGGACCAGGGCTGGTTCTGCTTCCTGTGCTGCCGCAAAAGTGAATTGAACTAAGCAAAAAGTGAGGAAATCCCCTTGAGACCAATGGAAAAACTGGACGCCTTCCTGGGCCGGCACATGGCGGTGCTCATTGTGGCGTTCGTGCTGGTGGGCATCGCCCTGCCGGACGTATTCTCCCCCATCAACGACTACACCATGGTGCTGTTCGCCTTCATGACCTTTGCCAACAGTCTGGGCGGCGGCTTTAAGGAAATGAAAGAGGTGGCCCTCCACCCCCTGCCGGTGGTGGTCATCTTCGGCCTGCTGCACATCGTCATGCCCCTTCTCACCCTGGCGGCAGGCTCCCTCCTCTTCCCCGACGCGCCCCTGTTCACCACGGGTCTGGTGCTGGAATACGCCATCCCCACGGGCGTTGCGTCCCTCATGTGGGTGTCTTTGGGCGGCGGCAACACCACGCTGTGCCTTTCCGTGGTGCTGCTGGATACGCTCCTGGCGCCCTTTGTCATCCCTCTGACGCTGCGACTTTTGGTGGGCAGCGTGGTGGAGATGGACACCATGGGCATGATGGGCGACCTGATGATCATGGTGGCCATCCCAGCCCTCATCGCCATGACCATGTACCACTGCTCCCGCGGCCGGGTGGCCCACACCTTAAAGCCCCGGCTGGCTCCCTACGCCAAGCTGACCATGCTGGTACTGGTGCTGGCCAACGCCACCGGCTGTGCCCCGTTCCTGCGGGACATCACTCCCACCCTGGCCCGGGTCATCGCGGCGGTGTTCGCCCTGTGCCTCTTGGGCTTTTTCCTGGGGTACTGGGCCGGACGGGCCATGGGCGTGGACTTCCCCACTCTGGTGACCATGTCCCTCAACTCCGGCATCCGCAACATCGCCGCCGGGTCCGTGCTGGCCATCGCCTACTTCCCCACGGACGTGCTGTTCCCGGTGGCGTTCTCGCCCCTTTTCCTGCAGGCTACCACCGCCGTCATCGTGAAGATCCTCCACGCCACGGCGCCCGGTCGGGCCTGGGCGGCGGCCCACGCCTCCGCCGAGGGGGCCGAGGTGTCCAGATAAAGGTGCTTTTCCCCGTTTTCCCGCGCGCGGCCTGTGGCCGCGCGCTTTTTTTCACGCCTTTTGGCCATTCGACACCGTTCTTTCCTCTTTTTCCCCCGGAGGCCGTACAATGGGGAAAACAAAGGAGGTGAGCCCTGTGATCCACAGGACGAAACGCCGGGTTCTGGAGCTGCCCACGGAGTCCATCCGCCCCAATCCCATGCAGCCCCGGCAGGTATTTGAGGAAGCGGGCATCCGGGACCTGGCAGAGTCCATCCGCCGCCACGGCATTTTGCAGCCCCTGACCGTGCGCCGTACCGCCACGGGCTGGGAGCTGGTGGCCGGGGAACGGCGGCTGCGGGCAGCCAGGCTGGCGGGCCTTAGCCGGGTGCCCTGTCTGGAGACGGAGGCCGACGACCGCCGCTCCGCCCTGCTGGCCCTGGTGGAAAACCTCCAGCGCCGGGACCTGCACTATTTTGAAGAGGCCGCCGCCATCGCCGCCTACCTGAAAAAGACCGGCTCCACCCAGGAGGAGGCCGCCGCGGCCCTGGGCCGCTCCCCCTCTGCCCTTGCCAACAAGCTGCGGCTGCTGCGTCTGTCCACGCCCTGCCGGGAGATTCTGGTCTCCGCCGCCCTGACCGAGCGCCACGCCCGCGCCCTTTTGCGGCTGGAGGATGAGGAGGAACGCCTGGCCGCCGCCCGGTACATGGCGGAGCACCACCTGAACGTGGCCCAGGCGGAGCAGTACATCGAGCGGCGGCTGACGGCCATCCAGTCCACACCGCCCCAGCGGCGCAGCACCTACATCATCAAGGACGTGCGGCTGTTTCTCAACAGCGTGGACCGGGGGCTCCAGCTCATCCGCCAGGCCGGCGTGGACGCGGTCACCGACCGGCAGGACACGGACGAGGCCATTTTCCTCACCATCCGCATCCCCAAGGGGCGAAAGTCCTCCTGACGGGCCCGGTTGTAACGGGATTGTAATGCTTTCTCCCACGGATCTGTGCTAAAATGGGGAAAAACGGAGAAAGCGTCCCCACCAAGCGGCCCGCTTTCCCTCAAACGCAGCAACAGGAGGACGCGTCATGGAAGAGATGGACAACACCGCCATGGTGCAAAAGAGTGGCGGAGCCCGGCTGAAAAAGGGCGGAAAGAAGCCGCTGATCGTCATCGGGATCATTCTGGCGGTGCTCTGCGCCGCCTATCTGGGCCTGTGCGCCTATGTAGGCTCTCTGGAGGTCTTTTACCCCAACACCACCATCAATGAGGTAGACGTAGCCGGCTGCACGGTGGCCGAAGCCGCCGAGCGCCTGCGCGCGGAGCTGCCCGGTCGGCAGGTGGAATTTTATCTGCCGTTGCCCGACCAGACCGGGGACGGCGTATCCGCCCCGGCGGGAGACACCCTCTACGATGAGGCCCCCGCCGCCACGGTCACCTACCGGGACCTGGGTGTGACGGAGAATCTGGACTATGAGAACGATGCACAGCTGGTCTTTGACCTGGCCCAGGTGCGGACGGGCTTCTTTACCCGCGGCTGGAACTATCTGGGCTGCCTGTTCGGCTCCATGGGCACCAAGGGCATCACACTGGAGCCGGAGGAGGATATCTTCCAATCCCGGATGGAGCAGCTGAGCGGGCAGTTTTCCAAGGAGCCCCAGGACACGGCCTACACCGTGGATGAAAACGGATTGCAGGTGACCCTGGCCCAAAACGGCCTTGCTGTCTCCCCCGCCGCCCTGGCGGAGGACACGAAGCTCTTTTTCAGCAGTGTCACCACCGAGGAGCCCGGCCGGATCTATGTGGCCGACGCCCAGATCCTCCCTGCCAAGACCATGACCGCCCAGGAGATCCACGACGCCACCGCCGGCGACGTGAAAAACGCCGGGTATGACGCCGCTACGGACTCCATCATCCCCGAGCGCATCGGCGCGGAGTTTGATGTGACCGCCGCCCAGGCAGCGCTGGACGCGGCCGCCCCCGGCGAGACCGTCACCATTGACGCCGAGATCGAGCTGCCCGCTGTCACCGCTGAGGAGCTGGAGGGCGTTTTGTTCCGGGATGTGCTGGGCCAGTGCCGCACCCATGTCTCCGGCACCTCTGCCCGCATCAACAACGTAAAGCTCTCCGCCGCTGCCTGCAACGGCGTGGTGCTCAACACGGGCGACGTGTTCTCCTACAACGCCACCACCGGCCAGCGCACCACCGCCAAGGGCTATCAGGCGGCGCCCGCCTATGTCCAAGGCGAGACCGTGGACGAGGTGGGCGGCGGCGTGTGCCAGACCTCCTCCACCCTCTACTACGCCTGCCTGCGCTCCAATCTGGAGATCACGGAGCGCTACGCCCACCGCTACGTCCCTGCCTACATCGACTGGGGCATGGACGCCACGGTGTCCTGGGGCGGCCCGGACTACAAGTTCACCAACAACACCAACTATCCCATCAAGATCGTAGCCACCTACTCCGGCGGGTATCTCACCATCAAGATCCTGGGCACCAACGTGGACGGCACCAGCGTGAAGATGACCAACGAGGTGCTCTCCTCTACCCCCTGGGAGACCGTGTATAAGGACGACGAGACTCTGCCCGCCGGCACGGAGAAGGTCACCACCACGCCGTATACCGGCTACAAGGTCAAGAGCTACCGCAACGTCTACGACGCCAACGGCAAGCTCATCTCCAGCACCTATGAGGCCACCAGCGACTACAAGGTCCGCAACAAGGTCATCTCCCGTGGCCCGGCTCTGCCGGAGGCCCCCGCCTCCGGCGGCGCGGAGATCACCGAGCCCCAGGACCCCGTCGCCCAGGAGCCCCAGACCCCCAGTGAACCCCAGACCGGCGGCGACGGCAGCACCATCATCGTGGTGACGCCGGAGGAGCCCCAATAAGCGCAGCAAAAAAGACCGCCTCGGATGAGGCGGTCTTTTTTGTGGAAAAGCTTTCCTGCAAGGAATTCCGCCGCCCGCAGGCGGCGGAATATGGTGCGATCCCGTCATTTCCGGCGACATGTGCGTCGGAAATGACACTTCTCACGCAGGGCAGGCCGACTTTTCCACAGGAATCGAGGCCTGCCTTGCGTGCAATCCCTTTCGAACAAGCGGCGCAGCCGCTTGTTCGATGGTCAAAGACCGCCTCGGATGAGGCGGTCTTTTTCTGTCTTTGACCTGTTCTCTCACGGCCGCTCCCGGCGGCGCTTGAGCTTGCGGATGTCCTCCCCCAAAAAGGGCAGGATCTGGTACTCTCCCTCGATACGGGAGGCGATCTGGGGCGAGTAGCGCCGTCCCAGCTCCCCGGGGGTCAGGTTCGTGTTGAGAATGGAGGACTTCTTCTCCATGAGCCGTGTGTTGACGATGCGGTACAGGGCGCTCTGGACAAAGGCGGTGACCATCTCCGTGCCCAGGTCGTCCAGGATCAGAAGGTCGCACTGGAGCACCCGCTCCACATCGGCGCTGATCTCCTCGTCCTCCTCCCGGGAGAACTTCTGGGCCTCAAACTGCTCGAATACATGGGCCGCCGTGTCGTACACCACGGAGTAGCCCTTGCCGCTGACCTCCCGGGCGATGGCGGCGGAGAGATGCGTCTTGCCCAGGCCAGGCGCGCCGAACAGCAGGAGATTCCCCGGCTTTTTCCCGAACTGGTAGGCGTACTCGGCGCACACGTCGTACACCGCCTTCATGTTCTCCTGGGGAGAGACGCCCCCGTCCCGGCCCCGGTCCGAATACCACTCCAGGGAGAAGGTATCAAAGCTCTGGCTGCCCAGGTCCAGCATACGGCTGAGCTCCTTTTGCTGCTCCCGGGCGTAGTAGCGCCGCAGGCACAAACAGACCTCCCCGCCCCGGTAGCCCGTGTCGCCGCAAAGCGCGCAGGCGGGCTTTTCTTCCAGATAGTCCTCCGGCAGACCCAGTTCTTCCAGGATCTCCCGCTTTTCCCGCTGGAGAGAGAGGTTTTCATCCCGCAGCGTCTCGATGGCCGGGCGGGGGTCCGTGCCCCGGCGCAGCGCCCCGGAGATGATGCGGCTCATGGTCTGCCCCAGCTCCTGCTCGATCTGGCGCAGACGGGGCCGGCGGGCAAACACCTGCTCCCGCCGACGGGCAAACGCCTCCTGCCGGGCCGTCCGGTCCTCCTCAAAGCGCTGGAGCGCCCGGCGCATGATGCGGCCGTCATATGCCATGTTCCCTTACCCCCTGTCTCTATGCAGCTCCCGGGCGTACTGCCACGCCTCGTCCTCCCGCTGGGGCGCCGCCTCCCGGCGCATGGGACGGTCCTGGCGCTGGATCTCCTCCAATGTGTGCAGCCCCGCCTGGTGCCAGCGCTTCAGAATGCCGTTGCAGTAGGCCCACTTGAACTCCCGGCACTTGAGCACCGTCTTGTCGTAGGCCAGGGCCACCGCCTCCGGGGAAAAGCCCATGTCCTGCCAGGCGGTGAGGTACTTCTCCTCCGACGCCACCGGCGGACGCTCTCCCAGGCCCAGGGCCCGCATGTACTGTGGAAAACACTGCTGGCGCTGGGCATACTTTCTCAGATACTCCGCCGCGGCGGCCTGGGTGTCGATGCCCATGCGGGCCCAGGCATAGCCCTCCCGCTCGATCTGCTTCATGCCCGGCCGGCGGCCCGGGCCGTAGCGCCGCTCCACCCGCTCGGCACAGTGGCAAACGAGCAGATAAATAACGTCCGCCGGGAGACCCAGATAGTCGTTGAGGCCCAGCAGCATACCGATGTCCGGCGTGGTGAGCCGCTTGCCCAGCTTGCGCTCCACCTCCGCCGTCAATGTGCGGAACTCGCCGCTTTTCTCCAACTGGGCGGCCACGTCCTCCCGGCTGTATGCCGGGTGCTCGTCCGCCGGTTCCGGCACGGCCTCCGCTGCCGCAGCCACCAAGCCCAGCTCCCGCAGCACGGCCTCCGCCGCCTCAATGCGAAGCCGGTCCCACCTCAGCTCTCCGGCCAATGACCGGGGAGCCACGGTGCCATGGTGGCGCAGGAGGGCCAGATATAAGAGCGCCGCGTCCCCGTCGCCCTTTTCCAGCAGCTTTCTTGCCGCGTGGGCAGGGACGGTGACGGCCTCGTCCGCCGCGTGGATCAATACGTTCGCCATAGGGGCCCTCCTTCTTTCAAAACTCCCCTCCATTCTACACGAAATTCCCCCGCAGGACAAGACCCCAGGAAATTTGCCTTTTTATGAACTTTTTTCAAATCATCCGCTTTTTTTCTGGCAGAGCTGCCCGGAATATGGTATACTATACGCTGTGAAATTGGGCAGGTACGGCCTGCTGTTCCATAGAATCACAAAGGAGGACTTGTTTATGGCAAACCGTGTGGTCATCAGCATCTGCGGAGAGGAATATACCTTTGTTGCCGAGGAATCCGCGTCCTACATGCAGAAGGTGGGCGCCTATGTGAGCGAGAAGATGCAGGAGGTGCTGGACGGGGCCAAGGTGGGCCGCACCGACGGCGCCATCCTCACCGCTGTCAACATCACCGACGAACTGTTCAAGGCCCAGGCCGCTTCCGAGCAGCTGCGCAGCCAGATCAAGGGCTATCTGGACGAGGCCAGCCACGCCCAGAGCGAGGTCAGCGAGCTCAAGCGGGAGGTATTCCGCCTGCAGCAGCGGCTGGAGAGCCTGAACCGGAGTCAGCAGGGATGAAGATGCCCGAGCTGCTGGCCCCCGCCGGGTCCCCGGAATCCCTGCGCGCCGCCGTCCAGGCGGGCGCCGGCGCCGTGTACCTGGGGTGGGGAGAATTCAACGCCCGCCGGAGCGCCAAGAACTTTTCCGACGAGGAGTTTGCCCAGGCCCTGGAATACTGCCACCAGCGGGGCGTGCGGGTGTTTTTGACCCTCAATACCCTGGTCAGCGACCGGGAGCTGCCCCGCGCCGCCGAGACGGCCCGGAAGGCCTGCCGCCTGGGCGTGGATTCCGTGCTGGTGCAGGACTGGGGCCTTTTTGACCTGCTGCGCCAGATGCTGCCGGACCTGCCCCTCCACGCCAGCACCCAGATGAGCCTCTTTACCTCCGGCGGCTGCCGGGAGATGGCGGCCGACGGCTGTGAGCGGGTGGTGCTGGCCCGGGAGTGCTCCCGGGAGGACACGGAGGCCATCGTGAAAAACTGCCCGGCGGAGGTGGAGATCTTCGCCCACGGCGCCCTTTGCATGTGCTATTCCGGCCAGTGCGCCATGAGCGCCGTGCTGGGCGGCCGCTCCGGCAACCGGGGCCGCTGCGCCCAGCCCTGCCGCCTGCCCTACGGCATCAACGAGCCGGCAGGCAAGCGCTATCCCCTGAGCCTGAAGGACAGCTGCCTTGCCGCCGAGATCCCGGACATGGCCGCCATGGGGGTGGACTGCCTGAAGCTGGAGGGCCGCATGAAGCGGCCGGAGTATGTGGCCGTGGTGACGGACGTATACGCCCGGCTGCTGGAGGAAAACCGGGGTCCCACCAAGGAAGAGCTTGCCCGCCTGGAGCAGGCGTTCTCCCGCTCCGGCTTTACGGACTGGTACTGGCAGGGCCGCCACGGAGCGGGCATGTTCGGCACCCGGCCGGAAAACGCCCCGGAGCCCAAGGAGCTTTTCGCCCAGGCCCGTGCCCTCTATGAAAAGGACGCCGCCCGGTCGGTAGACGTACATTTTGCCGTCACCTGCACCGCAGGCGCTCCCTGCACCCTCACCGCCTCCGACCCGGACGGACACACCGTCACGGTCACGGGCCCCGTGCCCGAGGCGGCCCGCACTCGGAGCCTGACGGCGGAGGAGCTGGAGACCCGTCTTGGAAAGACCGGCGGCACCGGCTACCGCTGTGCCGGTGTGGAGGCCACCGTGGACGAGGGGCTCTCCCTCCCCGCCAGCGCCGTCAACGCCCTGCGCCGGGAGGCCCTGGCCGCCCTGACCGCGGCCCGCGTTGCCCCGCCCGTCCGGCGGGAGCTGCCCGTTCCGGCTCTGGACACCACGGACTGCGCCGCTGCCGCGCCGGAATTTACCGTGTCGGTCACCACTGCCGCCCAGCTGAGCCCGGAGCTTCTGGCCATGAAGCCCGCCCGGATCTATGTGCCGCTGGAGCTGCTGGGGGCCTTTTCCGCTCTGCCGGCCTATGATGGGGAATGGTGCGCCATTTTGCCCCGGGTGTGGCGGGACCGGGATGAGCCTCAGCTGCGCCGGGCTTTGGAGCACGCCAAGGGCCTGGGCGTCACCGGTGCTCTGGCCGGCAACATCGGCCATCTCTCCCTGCTGCGGGGGCTGGACCTCCACGTCTACGGGGACTTCGGCCTGAACGTGTTCAACAGCCGCGCTTTGGAGTATCTGAAGAAAAAGGGTCTGGAGAGCGCCTGCGTGTCCTTCGAGCTGCGGCTGGCCCAGATCCGGGACCTGCACAAGATCCTGCCTGCGGAGGCCATCGTCTACGGGCGGCTGCCCCTCATGATCACGGAGAACTGCCTCATCGAAAACAGCGGCCAGGGCTGCCGCTGCGACCGCGCCAACTTCTTAAACGACCGCACCGGGGCCTCCTTCCCCCTGCTGCCCGTGTTCGGCCACCGGACGGAGGTGCAGAACAGCCTGCCCGTTTGGCTGGCGGACCGGCCGGACTACCGCCGCCTGGGTCTTGCCTACGCCCGGCTGCGTTTCACCACGGAAACGCCCGCGGAGTGCGTGGACATCCTGCGCCGCTACCAGGCCGGAGAGGCCGCCCCCGGCCCCTTTACCCGGGGTCTTTACGAGCGGGGCGTGGAGTGATTTTCCCGTCGGGAAGCCCGGTTTCCTTTGATTTTTAATTACTAGTTGTATAATACGATATCAATTCTACGATAGATCATCACTTTTTGGAGTTTTACATGGAAGAGATCAAGGTAAAATACTTTGTGGAGGGACTGGACCCGCTGTGCTATGTGGCGGGCAAGTCCGACTGGATCGACCTGCATTTGGCCGAGGATGTGACGCTGCACGCCGGCGAGTTCCGCCTGCTGCCCCTGGGGGTGGCCATGGCGCTGCCGGAGGGATATGAAGCCCACATCGTGCCCCGCAGCTCCACCTTCAAAAACTACGGCATTCTGCAGACCAACTCCATGGGCGTGGTGGACTACTCCTACCGGGGCGACGGCGACCAGTGGCGCATGCCCGTGTACGCCACCCGGGACGTGTCCATCCCCAAAAACGCCCGCATCTGCCAGTTCCGCATCATGCGCCACCAGCCGCCCCTGCACTTTACCACGGTGGAGCATCTGGACGGCGCCGACCGTGGGGGCTTCGGCTCCACCGGCGTGTAAGGAGGGTCACATATGGCAAAACTGGTATTGGCCTCCGGGTCCCCCCGGCGGCAGGAACTGCTCCAGCGCATGGGCATCCAGGACTTTGACGTGCGGGTGCCCGACACGGAGGAGAATTTCCCCCAGGGCCTGAGCCCCCGGGAGGTGGTATGCTACATCTCCCGGGAAAAGTCCGACGCGGCTGCCGCCCTCTGCTCTGAGGACGAGATCGTCATCACCGCGGACACCATGGTGTTTCTGGACGACCGCCGCCTTGGAAAGCCCAAGGACGAAGCGGACGCTCTTTCCATGCTGACCGCCCTGCAGGGCCGCCGCCACACCGTGTGCACCGGCGTCACCGTCCGCCAGGGCAGCCGCATCCTGACGGAGGCGGAGTCCACGGAGGTCTGCTTCCGCCCTGCCACGGAGGAAGAGCTCCGCGCCTACATCGCCACCGGCGAGCCCATGGACAAGGCCGGCGCTTACGGCATCCAGGGTCTGGGCGCCCTGTTGGTGGAGGGCATCCAGGGCGACTTTTTCAACGTGATGGGCCTGCCCATCCTGCGCCTCAGCCGGATGCTCTCTACTTTCGGCGTCACCTTTTTCAACTGACAACCGGGAGGGTCTTTCTTGAAACGATTTTTGCGGGACCACGGCCTTTGGGTGCTGTTTGCCGCGGCGGTCATCGCCGTGGCGCTGGCCGTGATGTCCTATTTTTCCAACACCTCCTCTCCGCTGACCAACGTGGCGGGCCTCATCGCCTCCCCCTTCCGCTCGGCCTACACCGCCGTGGCGGGCTGGTTCAACGAAAAGCAGGCGTACTTTGCCGACATTCAGGCCCTGCAGGAGGAAAACGAGGCCCTGCGCAAGCGCAACGCCCAGCTGGAGGCCGCCGCCCGCCAGGGCGAGCGGGCCAGCGAAGAAAACGAGCTCCTGCGCCAGCGGCTAAACCTGCGGGAGCAGAAATATGAGCTGGAACTGGAGGCCGCCATGGTCACGGAGCACGAGGTGACCAACTGGACCTCCTCCCTCACCCTGGACCGGGGCACCATGCACGGCGTGGAAAGCGGCGACTGCGTGGTCACCGCCACCAACGACCTGGTGGGCCTGGTGGGCGAGGTGGGCACCAACTGGTGCACCGTGCTGACCATTGTGGACACGGACACCTCCCTGGGCGCCCAGGTGTTCCGCACCCGGGACCTGGGCCTTGCCCAGGGCGACTTCGCCCTCATGGGCGAGGACCGGCTGCGGCTGGACTATCTGCCCGCCGGCTGTCAGCTGCTCAACGGCGACCTGGTGGTCACGTCGGGCCTGGGCGGCTACTACCCCTCCGACCTGGTGATCGGCACCATCGAGGAGGTGCAGAAGGACGACTCCGGCGCCGCCTCCTACGCCATCATCGCCCCGGAGGCGGATTTTGACGCCCTGACGGAGGTCTTTATCATCAAGTCCTTCGACATCGTCACCTGAGGAGGACGCCATGCTCGCACGCAACGAGACCATTTTCAAATGGGCCCTGTACGCCGCCGCCACGGCCCTTTGCTTCTTTGTGCAGTTCGCCCTGCTCCAGCGCTTCACGCTGCTGGGCGTCATTCCCTTCATCTACCCGGTGGCGGTGGCCGCGGCGTCCACCTATGAGCCGCCGGTCAGCGCCACCATCTTCTCCCTGGCGGCAGGCGTGGTGTGCGACCTGCTGCTGCCGGAGTCCATCCCCTGCTTCTATACACTGGTGTTTCCCCTGGTGGGCCTCTGCGCCTCCCTCATCTCCCAGAGCTGGCTGAGCGCGGGCTTTTTATGCACCCTGGTCACCAGCGCCCTGGCCTTTTTGTTCACCGGTGGGTTCCACTGCTTTTTGCTCTGGAGCCAAGGCAAGATCGCCTGGGGCACCGCCGCAGCCCTCATTGGGCGGGAGATGCTGGTGAGCGTGGTGCTTTTGACCATCCCGGTGACGATTTTGTACCGGGCCGTCCACCGCAGGGCCCACAGAAACGACTAAGGAGTACCCCATGGAGCGCAAAGATTCTCAAAGCAATATCCGCCTTTACGTGCTGGGCTCCCTGCTGGCGCTGGCACTGGTGGTGTACATCGGTGTGCTGTACGACATTCAGATCAACCAGCACGACTACTATCTGGCCCGGTCCATCCGCACCATCACCCAGGAGGAGACTGTGGAGGCCTCCCGGGGCGTCATCACCGACCGCAGCGGCCGGGAGATGGTGTCCAGCCGCTCTTCCTACAACCTGACCTTCGACTCCAGCGCCCTGGACGAGGGCGAGGACGAAAACGAGGCCATTTTGCGCCTGGTGAAGCTGTGCCAGAGCCAGGGCGTCGCCTGGGTGGACAACCTGCCCATCACCAAGACCGCCCCCTTTTCCTACACCTTCACCTCCCTGACCGAGCTCAACGAGACCCAGCGCAACCGCTTCACCGCCTTTTTGCGGGACCAGCTGGAGGTGGTGCCCGAGGACACCACGGCGGAGGACATCACCGCCGACTACCTCTCCTCCCTGGGCCTTTCCGCCCACGCCTTGGTGGAGCGGCTGCGGCAGGAATTCAAGGTGCCCGTCACCTTCAGCCTCAACGAGGCCCGCAGCGTCATCGGCGTGCAGTATGAGCTGTCCATCCGCAAGCTGATGAACACCACCGCCTACGCCATGGTGGAGGACATCGACACGCAGATGATCTCCCTGCTCAACGACGGAGACTATGCCGGCGCCAAGATCACCGCCTCCTCCGTCCGGGAGTACAATACCACCTACGCCGCCCACATCCTGGGCACCGTCACCCCCATCTGGGCGGAGGAATATGATGCCCTGAAAGAGCAGGGCTACAGCGGCAACGACCGCATCGGCCGCTCCGGCGTGGAGGCCGCCTTTGAGCAGTACCTCAAGGGCACGGACGGCAAGCGCATCGTCTCCACCAACGCCGACGGCAAGATCACCGGCGAGTACTACGAAAAGGCCCCCCAGCCCGGCAACACCGTGGAGCTGACCATCGACCTCTCCCTGCAGCAGGCGGTGGAATCCGCCCTGGCCGAGGCCGTGGCGGACATGAACGCCGAGGACGGCGACGAGACCCGTGGCGCCGGCGCCGCCGTGATCCAGGTGGGCACCGGCGAGGTGCTGGCTCTGGCCTCCTACCCCACCTACGACCCCGCCGCCTACAACCGGGACTATAATTCCCTGCTGGCGAACCCCGCCAATCCCCTGCTGAACCGGGCCACCCAGGGCGCCTACGTGCCCGCCTCCACCCTCAAGCCTCTGGTGGCCGTGGCGGCGCTGGAGACCGGGGCCACCACCCCCTCGGAAAAGATCAAGGACACCGGCAAGTGGTACTATCCCGGCGACCCCAACAGCTGGCTGTGGTGCTGGAACCACAGCGGCCACGGCTGGGTCAATGCCACCACCGCCATCACCAACTCCTGCAACTACTACTTTGCCACCATGGGCTACCGCATGGGCATGGACACCCTGCGGGAGTATCTGACCGCTTTCGGTCTGGGCCAGAGCACCGGCATCGAGATCGGCGACCGGGCAGGCACCCTGCCGGAGAACCCTCCCGGCGAGAACCAGGCCCCCTGGGCCGCTTTCGGCCAGGGCAACCAGCTCTATACGCCCCTGCAGCTGGCCAACTACGTGGCCACGCTGGTCTCCGGCGGCAAGCACTGCCAGCCTCACCTTCTGAAAGCCGTCAAATCCTATGACAACACGCAGATCCTGGCCGTGGGCGACTCCACCCCCACCAACGTGGTGGAGATGAAGGACTCCACCCTCCAGGCCGTGAAAGAGGGTATGCTGGGCTACACCCAGCCCGGCGGCCAGGTGTACTCCTACTTCAAGGACTGCGTGGTCACCGCCGGCGCCAAGACCGGCACCGCCCAGCTGGGCGGCGGCACCACCAACAACGGCGTGTTCGTGTGCTTCGCCCCCTATGACGATCCCCAGATCGCCGTGTCCATCGTCATCGAGCACGGCAACGCCGGCGCCGCCCTGGCTTCCACCGCCGTGAAGATCCTCAACGCCTACTTCACCGCCGACGAGATCGGCACGGCCATCGTGGGCGAAAATCAGTTACTTCAGTAAAAAGGAGGCCCCGCTTCCATGAGCGAGCCCTTTGTGTTTGACCCCCGCTGCATCCTCTGCAAAGACCCCTTCGGCGCTGTCTCCTGCGGCACCATGGTGAGCTTCCACTGCCGTCCCCTGGCAAAGGAGGGCTTCACCCACTGCGCCCTCATTCTGCACCACGAGTTCTCCGGCCGCACCCAGACCATCGAGCTGGCCCCCACGGAGGCCGCGGCGGACCGGATGCACTTTTCCGCCGCCGTGGTGGCTCCCCAGGAGCCGGAGCTCATCTGGTACCACTTCTCTTTCTGGCGGGACGACGGCTCCGGCTGCGTTCTTGACAAGACCGGCTACCGCAGCGACGAGCCCTCCGCCCCCTGGCAGATGACCGTCTATGAGGAGAGCCGCACTCCCGCCTGGTTCGGCCAGGGCGTGACGTACCAGATTTTCCCAGACCGCTTCTGCCGTCTGACGGAACCTCATCCTGAGGGACTGGTGGGCGACCGCTGGATCCAGGAACACTGGGACGACGTGCCCGAGTGGCGGCCGGACCCGGACGGAGAGATCCGCAACCGCAACTTCTTCGGCGGACAGCTTGCGGGCATTACGTCCAAGCTGGATGAGCTGTCCCGCATGGGCGTGACCACCCTGTATCTGTGCCCCATTTTTGAGTCCGCCTCCAACCACCGTTACAACACGGCGGATTACAGCAAGATCGACCCCATGCTGGGCACGGAGGAGGATTTCCGTACTCTGTGCCGGGAGGCGGAGCGCCGAGGCATGCATGTGATTTTGGACGGCGTCTTTAACCACACCGGCTCCCAGAGCCTCTACTTCAACGCCGACGGCTTCTACCCCACCCTGGGCGCCGCCCAGAGCAAGGAGAGCCCCTACTATGACTGGTACTCCTTCCATCCCTGGCCAGACGACTACGACGCCTGGTGGGGCATCCGCACCCTGCCCGCCGTCCGGGAGGAAAGCAAGACTTATGTAAACTACATTATCGATGGGAAAGACTCCATCATCCGCCGCTGGCTCCGGGCCGGCGCCTCCGGCTGGCGGCTGGACGTGGCCGACGAGCTGCCGGACTGGTTCATTGAAAAGATCCGCGATACTGTGGAGGAGACCAAGCCCGACGCCGTGCTCATCGGCGAGGTGTGGGAGGACGCCAGCAACAAGATCGCCTACTCCCAGCGGCGCCGCTACCTGCTGGGCAGCGAGCTCCACGGCGTCATGAACTACCCCTTCCGCACGGCGCTGCTGGCCTATCTCCAGGGCGGCAATGCCGACGACTTCCGGGAGGCTATGGAGACCCTGCGGGAGAACTACCCCCCTGCCGCCTTCTACTCCGCCATGAACTTCCTGGGCACCCACGACACCCCCCGCATCCTGACGGTGCTGGGCGCCGACACCGTGCCCCAGAGCAAGGACGAGCGGGCTATGTACCGCCTGACCCCGGCCCAGCGGCTGAAAGCTGCCGCTTTGGTACGCCTGGCTGCGTTGGTACTTTTTACCTTCCCCGGCTCCCCCATGGTCTACTATGGAGACGAGGCCGGCATGGAGGGCTTTGAGGACCCCTTCAACCGGGGCGGCTATCCCTGGGGCAAGGAGGATCAGGGCTTGAAGACCTGGTTCACCAACCTGGGCCACCTGCGCCGTCAGCGTGTATCCCTCCAACGGGGCACCATCTCCTACCTGTACACCGCAGGGCCGCTGCTGGTATACGCCCGCACCTGGAACGGCCAGCGGACCGTGGTGGCCGTAAACCGGGCGGAGGCCCACGCCAGCGTGTGCATCCCCTGGCCGGCGGACACGGCGCTGGACCTGCTGTCCGGCCGGGTGTACCAGGCCAAAGACGGCGTGCTGCCCCTGTACCTGCCGGGCAGGACCGGCATGCTGCTGGAATGACCGTTTACCGGGAATGTTTCACGTGAAACATTCCCGGTTTTTTCATTTCTTTTGTGGTTTTGACCTTGCAAGCCCATTCGCACCTTGCTATAATAATAAGGTGTTTGAAAAACCGCAAAAAAACACATCCTTATGGGAAAGTAGGTGTCCCGGTGGCAAAAACCGTTGCAATTGTGAATCAAAAAGGGGGCGTCGGAAAGACCACCACCTGCGTGAACCTGGCTGCCGCCCTCGGCGAACAGGGAAAGCGGGTGCTGCTCTGCGACTTCGACCCCCAGGCCAACTCCACCTCCGGCATGGGCGTGGACAAGACCGTCTCCAAGGGAGTTTACGAGGTGCTCATCGGCGAGATGCCCACCCGGGACGCCCTGGTCCATACCAAATTTGGGGACGTGCTGCCCTCTAACAAGGCCCTGGCTGGTGCCGGCATCGAGCTGATCGGCATGGAGCGGCGGGAGTTTTTGCTGCGGGACGCGCTGCAACAGGTGAGCGAGGACTATGACTTCATGCTCATCGACTGCCCCCCTTCCCTGGAGCTGCTGACCCTCAACGCCCTGTGCGCCGCGGACACCATCCTGGTGCCGGTGCAGGGCGAGTACTTCGCCCTGGAGGGCCTCAGCGACCTGATGAACACCGTGCGCATCGTCCGCCGCTCCCTGAATCCCCGGCTGGAGCTGGAGGGCGTGCTGCTGACCATGTTCGACGGCCGCACCAATCTGGCGCTCCAGGTGGCCCAGGAGGTCAAGCACTACTTCCCCGGCAAGGTGTATTCCACAGTGATCCCCCGGAACGTGCGCTTGAGCGAAGCGCCCAGCCACGGCAAGCCCATCACCGCCTATGACCGCACCTCCCGGGGCGCGGAGGCCTACACGGCGCTGGCTGTGGAATTTCTCAAGAAGCAAAGCGTCTGATATCTCGAAAGGAGCATCTGCATGGCATCCAAAAAGCCCTCCGGCCTGGGCCGGGGCCTCGGCGCCCTGCTGGGCGACGACGTTTTGAACACGGAGAGCACCGGCGCGCTGACGCTGCCCATTTCCCAGGTGGAAAGCTGCTCCTCCCAGCCCCGCAAATCCTTTGACGAGGCGGCGCTGGCGGAGCTGGCGGACTCCATCCGCCAACACGGCATCATCCAGCCCCTGACGGTGCGCAAGCTCTCCTCCGGCTACTATCAGATCATCGCCGGTGAGCGCCGGTGGCGCGCGGCACGGCTGGCAGGTCTCAGCGAGGTGCCCGTCATCGTCATGGAGGCGGACGACCGCAAGGCCGCGGAGCTGGCAATGATCGAAAACCTCCAGCGGGAGGACCTGAATCCCATGGAAGAAGCGGCCGGATTCCAGTCCCTTATCGAAAACTACCACATGACCCAGGAAGAGGCCGCCCAGCGGGTGGGCAAATCCCGCAGTGCCGTGGCCAACGCCCTGCGGCTGCTGGGCCTCACTCCCTCCGTGCGGGCCATGGTGGAAGAGGGCAAGCTCTCCGCCGGACATGCCCGTGCCCTGCTGACCCTGGACCCCCAGACCCAGGAGAGCGCCGCGGCGGCCATTGTGGCAGGCGGCCTGTCCGTCCGGCAGACGGAGGCCCTGGTCAAGCGGCTCTCTGCCCAGGAAAAGCCCAAGCCCCAGCCCCTTGCCGGCGTGGATTACACCGCCGAAGCCCAGAGGGATCTGAGCTCCCGCCTTGGGCGGGGTGTGAAAATTGTAAATGGCCGGAAAAAAGGCCGCATTGAATTGGAATACTATGGTCTGGACGATCTGAACGAACTGCTGGAGGCTCTGGCTCTGCTGCGGGTCCAGAAGAGCCAGACCTGGAAAGGAAACGAATCATGAAGCTGGAAAAACGCGGCGGCGACGGTGAGACTCCTGTCCCCCAGGAGCCTACCTCCGGAAAGAAACCCGTTGTCGTCTACATTATGATCCTGTTCATTGTTGCGTTCTTGCTGATGGCCCTGTCGTTTTTGATGCATCAGCGCAGCAATTCGGAGGTCCTGGGAGAGCTGCAGCACTCCGTCTCCGCCATGCAGGAGGTCCAGGCCGTGCAGGACAAGGTCATCGAGCTGCAGGAAGAGCTGGCCGACGCTCAGGAGGAGATCGATTCCCTGAACGATCAGCTGGCCGAGCAGGAGGCGGAAGCCGCCCAGGTGGACAAGAAGATCGAGTCTCTGCTGGGACTCTACACCCTGCAGCAGCAGTATTCCGCCGGCAACTATGACGAGTGCCTGACCACCATGCAGCGCATGGAGGACGAGGGTCTGGTGGAGCTGCTGCCGGACAGCGACGACCAGGTGACCTCCCCCGCCCAGCGGTATCAGCAGCTGAAAGAAGCAGTACTCAACAAATAACAAATGTTTCACGTGAAACAATTCTAAATTTTTATGAGGTGAACGACCATGTTGGACATTAAGTTTATCCGGGAGAATCCGGACATCGTCAAGGAAAACATCAAGAAGAAGTTCCAGGATGCCAAGCTGCCTATGGTGGACGAGGTCATCGAGCTGGACGCCAAGCGCCGCGCTGCCGTGGCCGAGGCTGACCAGCTGCGCTCCGCCCGCAACAGCCTGTCCAAGAAGATCGGCATGCTGATGGGCCAGGCCAAGAAGGACCCCAGCAAGCTGGCCGAGGCCGAGGAAGTGAAGAAGGAAGTCACCCGGGACGCCGAGCGTCTGGCCGAGCTGGAGAAGCTGGAGGCGGAGCTGGACAGCGAGCTGCACAAGCGCATGCTCCAGATCCCCCAGATCATCGATCCCTCCGTGCCTCTGGGTCCCGACGACTCCTGCAACGTGGAAGTGCAGCGCTTCGGCGAGGCCAAGGTGCCCGACTTCCCCATCCCCTACCATGTGGATCTGATGGAGTCCTTTGACGGCATCGATATGGACGCCGCCGGCCGCGTGTCCGGCAACGGCTTCTATTATCTGCTGGGCGACATTGCCCGCCTGCACGAGGCTGTCCTGGCCTACGGCCGCGACTTCATGATCTCCAAGGGCTTCACCTACTGCATCCCCCCCTTCATGATCCACGGCAACGTGGTGGAGGGCGTCATGAGCCAGACCGATATGGACTCCATGATGTACAAGATCGAGGGCGAGGACCTGTACCTGATCGGCACCAGCGAGCACTCCATGATCGGCCGCTTCATTGACCAGATCCTGCCCGAGGACAAGCTGCCCCAGACCCTCACCTCCTACTCCCCCTGCTTCCGCAAGGAGAAAGGCGCTCACGGCATCGAGGAGCGCGGCGTATACCGCATCCACCAGTTCGAAAAGCAGGAGATGATCGTGGTCTGCAAGCCCGAGGAGTCCAAGGACTGGTACGAGAAGCTGTGGCAGTACTCTGTGGAGCTGTTCCGCTCCATGGACATCCCCGTCCGTCAGCTGGAGTGCTGCTCCGGCGACCTGGCCGACCTGAAGGTCAAGTCCTGCGACATTGAGGCCTGGTCTCCCCGTCAGCAGAAGTACTTCGAGGTCTGCTCCTGCTCCAACCTGGGCGACGCCCAGGCCCGCCGTCTGCGCATCCGCTACAAGGATGAGAACGGCAAGATGCAGCTGTGCCACACCCTCAACAACACCTGCGTGGCGCCTCCCCGCATGCTGATCGCCTTCCTGGAGAACAACCTGCAGGCCGACGGCTCCGTGAAGATCCCCGAGGTCCTGTGGCCCTACATGGGCGGCACCAAGGTGCTCCTGCCCAAGAAGAAATGATCCCCTCCCCCGCCGTACTTTTGCGGCGGGACGAGGAATCGAAGCGGTTGATTTCGTTTTGTAATATTTCCAGAAAATAATACAAAAGGTTAAACCCGTTTCCAGCCGCTGGCGCGCCGCCGAAGGCAAGAACGGTACCCTAAGCGCCTTTTTATGGGCTCCATTCCGGTCTGGGGCCGGAATCCATTGGGGCGCAAGGGTTTCCGGGTTTGCGTTTTCGGCTTCGCGCCTGCGGCACACTTCCCCGTACAGAAAGGGTACCCTATGTCAAAGACGAAAGGCTTCATTGCCGAGTTCAAACAATTCATCGCCCGGGGCAACGTGCTGGATCTGGCGGTGGGCGTCATCATCGGCGGCGCCTTCAGCGCCATCACCAATTCTCTGGTGAACGACATCATCAACCCCATTCTGGGCATCCTCACGGGAGGCAACGAGGCCCTCTCCGGCCTGAGCTTCCAGCTGCCCGGCGGCGGGGCGCTGATGGTGGGGAATTTCATCAACGCCGTGCTGAACTTTCTCATTATGGCCTTTGCCGTGTTCTGCCTGGTGAAGGCCGTCAACCGGATCCACAAGAAGAAGGAGGCGGCCCCTCCTCCCCCGCCCAAGCCCTCCAATGAGGAAGTGCTGCTGGCGGAGATCCGGGATCTTTTGAAGGAGCGTGGATGATGGACCAGATGCGCCCCATTTTGGAAGCGGGCCTCGGACAGCTGGGTCTGGACACCGGCGCCGTGCCCGCTCTGACCGAGTACGCCCGGCTGCTGCTGGAGACGAACCAGGTCATGAACCTGACCGCCATCACCGATCCCAAGGACGTAGCCACGCTGCACTTTCTGGACTGCGCGTCCCTGCTGCCCCTGGCGGACTTTTCCGGCAAGACCGTGGCGGACGTAGGCAGCGGCGCGGGCTTTCCCGGCCTGCCCCTGAAGATCCTCTGCCCCTCCATCCAGCTGACCATGGTGGACTCCCTGGGCAAGCGGGTGAACTTTTTGCAGACCGTGTGCGACGCCCTGCACCTCACCGGCGCAGAGGCCATCCACGCCCGGGCAGAGGAGTTTGCCGCCTCCCACCGTGCGGGATTTGATATCGTCACCTCCCGTGCCGTAGCGGCGCTGCCGGTGCTTGCCGAGCTGTGCCTGCCTCTGGTAAAGGAGGGCGGCTGGTTTTTGGCCATGAAGTCTGTGGACAGCGACGCCGAGACGGCTGCCGCGGCCCATGCCCTGGAGATCCTGGGCGGCCGCCTGGAAAAGGCCGAGGACTACGTCATCCCCGGCACCGACGTGCGCCACCGGCTGCTGTTCATCAAAAAAGTGAAGGAAACGCCGAAAAAATATCCCCGGGCGTTTGCAAAAATCAAAAAGAATCCGCTATAATAAGATATTGGGGAGTCTTAGGACAAAACTGTGGTAAGGAGTGGCAGGGATGATCGCGTCAGGACAATGCATCGCCGTGGTTTCCGGCAAAGGCGGAACCGGCAAGACCTCCTTTGTGGCGGGCGTAGGCGCGGCCCTGGCCATGAGCGGACGGAAGGTTTTGTGCCTGGACTGCGACATCGGCCTGAGAAATCTGGACCTGGCCCTTGGCCTGACGGACCGGGCCCTCATGGATTTCACCGACGTGGCCCAGGGCATCTGTGACCTGGACGACGCCATTGCGGTCCATCCCCGGATCCCGGGGCTCCACCTGCTGACCGCCCCCGTGCGCCTTCCCAGCCAGACCGTCACCACGGAGCAGATGCGGGCCTTGCTGCGGCAGATCCGCAGCCGGTTCGACTACTGCCTGCTGGACGCTCCGGCGGGCCTTGGCACCGGCTTTCAGCTGGCCACCTGCGCCGCCGACCAGTGCGTGGTGGTCACCTGTACGGATGCCTCCTCCCTGCGGGACGCTCAGCACACCGTGATGGAGCTGAACCGCTTCCCCGCCGGGCGGCTGCATCTGGTGGTGAACCGGGTGCGCAAGAAAATGCTGCGCCAGCTCCACGCCACCATTGACGACGCCATCGACCAGGCAGGCCTTCCCCTGCTGGGCGTGGTACCCGAAGACGACACCCTGCCCCTTTGCCTCAACCGGGGCCAGCCGCCTCTGCCCGGCGAAAGCCGTCTGGCAGCCGCGGCCTACCGCAACATCGCCAAGCGCATTCAGGGGGAGCGCGTCCCCCTGCTTCGCATCCGTTAGAAGAAAGGAGCTATGCCCATGAACATCGCACTCATGTCCCACGATAACCGCAAGGAGCTGATGGTTCAGTTCTGCACCGCATACGCCGGCATCCTCTCCCAGCACCACATCTACGCCACCAACGCCACCGGCCACATGGTCGCCGACGCCACCGGCCTCAACGTCCACTGCTTCCTCTCCTACGATCACGGCGGCAGCCAGCAGATCGGCGCCCGCATCGCGTACAATGAGTTCGACCTGGTCCTGTTCTTCAACGATCCCAGCGACGAGAAGATGCTCAGCGCCGTATCCTATATCTCCCGCCTGTGCGACCAGAACAACATCCCCTTCGCCAGCAACATCGCCACGGCGGAGATGCTGGTGCTGGGCCTGGCCCGGGGCGATCTGGACTGGCGGTGCATCGTCAACCCCTCCAACCGCCCTATTGCTTGACATTTCGGCAAAAAACGCATACAATCTGCTCATAACCGCGCGGATGCCGCAGCAGTACTCCAATTTCCCGGCCCACAGAGAGGGGCACGGCGCTGAGAGCGCCCCGGCCGGACTGGACGAAGGACAGCGGCGGAGCGGGGGCGGAAACGCCCACGGACCCTCCCCGTGCCAATGGAGGAATGAGGAGATCCCATGGGGATCTTGAATTTGGGTGGCACCACGAAGCGATTTTCGCTCTCGTCCCAAGCTGTGGGACGAGAGCATTTATTTTGCCTGTTCCACCCAGGTTTTTGTGAGTTTTATTGTAATTCCAAGCATATTTCCACGAAAATATGCTGCTTTGCCGCGTTTGCGGCCATGCGGGCTTGCCGCCCGCAACTTCAAACAAAGGAGCATCCGCTATGGCTAAAATGACCCCCCGCACGCTCTCCGGCTTCATGGAGCTGCTGCCCGCGCCCCAGCAGCAGATGGAGCGCATGATGGAGATCCTCCGCAAGACCTACGCCCTCTATGGCTTCACCCCCCTGGACACCCCCGTCATCGAGTCCAGCGAGGTGCTGCTGGCCAAGGGCGGCGGCGAGACGGAAAAGCAGATCTACCGCTTCCAGAAGGGCGACGCCGACCTGGCGCTGCGCTTCGACCTGACCGTGCCCCTGGCCAAGTACGTGGCATTGCACTACAACGACCTCTCCTTCCCCTTCCGCCGCTATCAGATCGGCAAGGTGTACCGGGGCGAGCGTGCCCAGCGGGGCCGCTTCCGGGAGTTCTATCAGGCGGACATCGACATCATCGGCGACGGCAAGCTCTCCATCCTCAACGAGGCGGAGATCCCCGCCATTATCTACAAGACCTTCTCCGCCCTGGGCCTCAAGCGCTTCCAGATCCGGGTGAACAACCGCAAGATCCTGAACGGCTTCTACGAAATGCTGGGCCTGACGGAAAAGGCCGGCGACATCATGCGTACCGTGGACAAGCTGGACAAGATCGGCGCGGAAAAGGTAGGCACCCTGCTGGTGGAGGACTGCGGCCTCACCCGTGAGCAGGCCGATGAGATCCTGAAGTTCATCGCCATCACCGGCACCAACGACGAAGTGCTCTCCGCCCTGGAGGGCTACCGGGGCCGCTGCGAGGCCTTTGATCTGGGCCTTAGTGAGCTTTCCACCGTGGTGCGGTATCTGGGCAGCTTCGGCGTCCCGGCGGAGAACTTCGCCGTGGACCTGACCATCGCCCGGGGCCTCGACTACTACACCGGCACCGTGTACGAGACCACGTTGCTGGATCACCCGGAGATCGGCTCCGTGTGCTCCGGCGGCCGGTACGACAACCTGGCCGAGTACTACACGGACCGTCAGCTGCCCGGCGTGGGCATTTCCATCGGCCTGACCCGGCTTTTCTACGTGCTGGGCGAGCAGAAGATGCTCAATCCCGACCTGCCCACCGCCCCGGCGGACGTGCTGATTCTGCCCATGACGGAGGACCTGACCGCTGCCATCTCCCTGGCCACGGCCCTGCGGGAAAACGGCATCCGGGCCCAGCTCCACTGGGAGGACAAGAAGTTCAAGCAGAAGATCTCCTACGCGGACAAGCTGTCCATCCCCTACGTGATCTTCCTGGGCGAGGACGAGATCAATGCCGGCGTGGTAGCCTGCAAGGACCTGGCCACCGGCGAGCAGACCAAGCTGGAGCCCGCTGCCACCATTTACCGCATCAAGGCCGGCCTTGCCGAGCGGGAAAAGGGCAGCGTCATCGTGGAATAAGCCATGAACCGGGAAAAACTATGTTACGGCGGGGCCATCGTCCTATTGGTGGCCGCGCTGATCCTGGGCCTTTGGTACAAGCAGCCCAAAACCATCCGGGAGATCACCGGCATAACTGAGCCGGACGACATCTATATCAGCATCATTCTCTTAGACGAAAATATGGACATGGAGCAGCGGGAGCTGACCCTCTCCGCCGGGGACGAGGGCTTCGATGCCCTCATGGCCCAGCTGGACGAGCTGGAGTTCCGCCGCCCTCCCACCAATCTTCTGCGCATCGCTCTCTCCTTCCTGGGGGATTTTGAAGAAAGCTCCCAGGAATTGGATGACGGAGATTTTCAGCATCTGGTGATCTCTCTAAGTCAGCCTGGCGAGGGGGGCGAACGCATCCAGGGCTATGTGAATTTCTTCGTCAGCCAGTGGTCCTATCGGGACTATGAACACAGTCTGACCCTGCCCCTGGCCGTGGTGGACAGCAAGGAAACCGGACAGGCCCTGTGCGCCCAGTTGTGGGAAATATCACAGCCAATTGAGTCCTGATTGGAATATTCCAGAGTAAATCAACAAATCGTATTGGATTCGAGGTGTTTTATGAAGATTCCCCGCTTTGCCGCCCTGCTTTTATCGGCGGCGCTGACCTTGTCCCTGGCCCTGCCCGTCCGCGCGGCGGAGGGGGAAAACTGGCTGGTGCCTCCCACCCAGAAGGCCGTAGCCTTTACCGACACGGCGGGCACCATCTGCGAACAGGCGGCGGCCATCTGCTGCCGCACCGGCCTTATGGCCGGGGTGGACGCCCGGCACTTCTACCCGGAGTCCGGGCTGACCCACGCCCAGATCACCGTCATCGCCGCCCGGCTCCACGAGCTGCTCTCCGGCAGCACGGCCAGCTTCACCGCCGCCTCCGGCGAGCAATGGTGGAGCCCCTGCGACGTGTATCTGCGCCGGGAGATCCCCGCCCTCATTTCCAACAAGACCTACGCCGCCATGACCGAGAGCCCCACCGCCAGCTGCACCCGGGGCGAGTTCTTCACGCTGCTTGCCCTGGTGCTCTCCGATACCTCCACTTCCCTGCCGGTGCTCAACACCGTCACCGCCGTGCCGGACTGCCAGGATGAGGCCATTTTGAACTTCTACCGCTGGGGCGTACTCTCCGGCAAGGACGAGTACGGCACCCTGGAGGCCTCCGCCCCCCTGACCCGCGCCGCGGCCGCCGCCATGCTGGCCCGGCTCATCGACCCGGCCCAGCGGCTGACGCTGAACCTCAAGCCCCTGGACCTTTGCCGCAGTTTGCTGGGCGCGGAGCCGGAGACGGTGATCCTCACCATCGGCAGCCAGAACATCACCGTGGAGCAGTTCGCCCCCACCATCGTCTCCGTGTGCAGCGTCTATAACCAAAGTCACTTCGGCTCCATGAGCCTGGAGATGAGCGGCCGCACCGTCATAGACGAGGCCGTGGACACCCTGCGGCGCTATGTACACGCCGAGACCCTGGCCGCGGAGCTGGGGCTGAAGACGCCGGTGCTGGACGTTACCTTTGCCGACGGCTACCGGGGTCTCACCGCCGCCGGCCAGACCTGGCGGGAGACTCACATACGCCTGGTGGACGATGTCACCAAGGCCCTGGGGCGCTTCCCCGGGGAAAATCTGCCCACCGTCACCTACGCCCCCGCCTGGGACACGCTGAAGCTGAAGGACCTGAGCGCCCGTGTGGCCCAGCTTCCCTACTGGGGCGGCACAGTCTGAGCATTATCCATCACTTTTCAAAATAGAAAGGAACAACCAATCATGATGCAGAATCGTACCCATACCTGCGGGGAGCTGCGGCTCTCCGACGCCGGCAAGTCCGTGCAGATCTGCGGCTGGCTGGAAAACGTCCGGGAAGTGGGCGCCGAGCTGGCCTTCGCCGTGGTGCGCGACTTCTACGGCACCACCCAGGTGGTGGCAGAGACGCCCGAAATGGTGAGCACTTTCAAGTCCATCACCAAGGAGTCCACCATCTCCGTGGCGGGCACCGTCCGGGAGCGGGCCAGCAAGTCCGCCAAGATGGCCACCGGCGAGATCGAGATCGTGCCGGAGAAGGTCACCGTTCTGGGCCGCTGCCGTCACAATGAGCTGCCCTTCCAGATCAACCGCAGCCGGGAGGCCGACGAGGCCCAGCGGCTCAAGTACCGCTATCTGGACCTGCGCAACCCCGACGTGAAGAAGAACATCATCCTGCGCTGCAACGTGGTGGCCGCCATCCGCAAGGCCATGACGGAGCACGGCTTCCTGGAGATCACTACTCCCATCCTGACGGCCTCCTCCCCCGAGGGCGCCCGTGACTACCTGGTGCCCGCCCGGAACCACCCCGGCAAGTTCTACGCCCTGCCCCAGGCTCCTCAGCAGTTCAAGCAGCTGCTCATGACCTCCGGCTTCGACCGCTACTTCCAGATCGCCCCCTGCTTCCGGGACGAGGACGCCCGCGCCGACCGCTCCCCCGGCGAGTTCTACCAGCTGGATATGGAGATGGCCTTTGCCTCTCAGGAGGACGTGTTCGCCGTGTGCGAGGACGTGCTGCCTCCCATCTTCGCCAAGTACGGCACCTATGACCGTGCCTCCGGCGCTCCCTTTGTCCGCATCCCCTACACCGAGGCCATGGAGAAGTACGGTTCCGACACTGTCTCTTATACACATCTCCGAGCCCACGAGACCGGAGCCTATCTCG
>OWID01000136.1_pt1 | contig 35691 bp, 38 predicted proteins | sample 1732661 | NCBI WGS metagenome assembly OWID01 (sample SAMN05065739, study PRJEB22554) | human gut metagenome | biome: ENVO:2100002; feature: ENVO:00000062; material: ENVO:00002003 | host: Homo sapiens | place: USA
ACGAGATAGGCTCCGGTCTCGTGGGCTCGGAGATGTGTATAAGAGACAGCTGCCCGAGTTCCCGCTGGGCGTCGTCCGCGACCGCTAAAGGAGGAGAGCGAACATGGAAACCAATCTCTGCGTGGCCGGCTTCGGCGGCCAGGGCGTCATGACCCTGGGCAAGTTCCTGGCGGACGCCACCTGTAATTCCACCGACAAGAACGTCACCTTCTTCCCCTCCTACGGCGCCGAGCAGCGCGGCGGCACCGCCAACTGCTTCGTGGTCATCTCCGACGAGGCCATCGGCGCCCCTCTGGGCGACGTGATGGACGATCTCATCGTCATGAACGGCCCCTCCCTCAAGAAGTTCATCGGCACCCTCAAGACCGGCGGCACCCTGTTCATCAACAGCTCCATCGTCTCCGACGACATCGGCCGGGACGACGTGAAGCTGGTCAAGGCCCCCGTCACCGAGCTGGCCCTGGAGATGGGCAACGCCAAGGTGCTCAACGTCATCATGCTGGGCGTCTACGTGGGCTACACCGAGGTCATCGACCCCGCCATCGTCTGGCAGACCATCGAGCACAAGCTCTCCTCCAAGCCCAAGCTCCTGCCCCTCAACAAGCAGGCCTTTGAGAAGGGCCTGGAGCTGGGCCGCGCCCAGAAGCAGTAAGGAGGAATTCGGCATGGTATTTCACAATTTTGACGAGCTGATCGCCCACGTGAAGGGCCAGCCCAGCCGCGCCCGCATGGCCGTGGCCGCGGCGGGCGACGCCCACACCATCGAGGCCGTCCTGCGCGCCCGGGCCGAGGGGATTGTGACCCCCATCCTGGTGGGCGACAAGGCGGTGATCGACCAGGTGCTGGCGGAGCTGGGCGAGCACATCCCCGCGGAGGACATCCACGACGAGCCCGATCTGGCGGAGGCCGCCCGCAAGGCGGTGGCCCTGGTGCGGGCGGGTGAGGCCGACTTCCTGATGAAGGGCAAGCTGGACACCTCCGTGCTGCTCAAGGCCGTGGTGAATAAGGAGACCGGCCTGGGCAAGGGCGGCGTCATGAGCCACTTCACCGCCTTTGAAATCCCCACCTATCACAAGCTGCTGATGCCGGTGGACGGCGGCATGGTGACCTATCCCACCCTGGAGCAGAAGAAGGCCATCATCGAGAACACCGTGGGCGCCCTGCGGGCCATGGGCTACGACTGCCCCAAGGTGGGCGTGCTGGCCTGCGTGGAGAAGCTCAACCCCAAGATGCCCGAGACCGTGGAGGGCGACGCCCTGAAGCAGATGAACCAGCGGGGCGAGCTCACCGGCTGCGTGGTGGAGGGCCCCATCTCCTACGACTGCGCCGTCAGCCGCGAGATCGCCGCCTTCAAGGGCTTTGAAAGCCCCTGCGCCGGCGACTGCGACGTGCTGGTGGCCCCCAACATTCACGCCGGCAACATCATGGGCAAGATGCTCACCGTCACCTGCAAGGCCAAGATGGCCGGCTTCATCGTGGGTGCCCAGTGTCCCATCGTCATGACCAGCCGCGGCTCCTCCGCCGAGGAGAAGTATCTGTCCATCGTCATCTCCGCCGCGGCCGCCCGGAATCAGTAAGGAGGAACCCCAATGGAGCGACTTTTGATTCTCAACCCCGGCTCTACGTCCACCAAGCTGGCTGTCTTTGATGGGGAGGAGCCCCTGTTCGTGGAGTCCATCACCCACTCCGCCGAGGAGCTCGCCCCCTTCGACTGCGTGGCCGACCAGTATGAATTCCGCCGCGAGCTGGTGCTGGACTGCCTGAAGCGCCACGATGTCTCCCTGGACTCCCTCACCGCCATCGTCTCCCGGGGCGGCCTGCTGACCCCCATCGAGGCGGGGGCCTACGAGGTCAACGACGATATGGTGTGGCAGCTCAAGAACAAGCCCCAGAACGAGCACGCCTCCAACGTGGGCGCGATGATCGCCCGTTCCATCAGCCTCCAGTTGGGCATACCCGCCTATATCTACGACGGGGTCACGGTGGACGAGCTGCTGCCCATCAATAAGCTCACCGGCCTGCCCTCCATGCGCCGCAAGGGCATGGGCCACAACCTGAACACCCGCGCCGCGGCCCTGCGCTACGCCCGGGAGAGCGGCAGGGACTACAAGGACATCACCGTCATCGTGGCCCATCTGGGCGGCGGCATCTCCGTCAACCTGCACCACAACGGTAAGATTGAGGACTTCATCAGCGACGAGGAGGGCCCCTTCTCCCCCGAGCGGGCCGGCGGACTGCCCATGTTCGACGTGATCAAGGAGTGCTTCAGCGGTCGGTACGACTACAAGGGCATGATGAAGCTGGTGAAGAACCAGGGCGGCCTGATGGCCCACCTGGGCACCACCGACAGCCGCGCGGTGGAGCAGATGATCCAGAGCGGCGACGCCCACGCCAAGCTGGTCTACGACGCCATGATCCTCAACATCGCCAAGAACATCGCCAAGTGCGCCCCCAACGTGTGCGGCAAGGTGGACGCCATTCTCCTCACCGGCGGCATCGCTTACTCCCAGTATGTCACCAGCGAGATTGAGAAGCGGGTCTCCTTCCTGGCCCCCGTGGTGGTCTACCCCGGCGAGGACGAGATGCGCTCCCTGGCCCTGGGCGGCCTGCGGGTGCTCCGCGGGCAGGAAACGGCCAAAATTTTTCATAAATCAGAGTCCGCTAACGGATAGAATGATTCTGACTGCTTCAATAGTGGAGCCGGATGCCGTACCATCGGTATCCGGCTCCATTTTTCTAAGAATATCTCCTCCCATCTCTATCAGCCATCAGGCAGGGGACGCCGCGAAAGATCCGCTGGTTTTCAGCTTCCTTTCAGCTTCGTTCTGTATTATGATCAGAAAGACACGTGGGACAAACGCAGGAGGGACAGTGTTGAAAATTTTGATTATAGAGGACGAACAGCTGCTGGCCGACTCCATCGCCGAGGTGCTGCGGCGGAAGGGCCTTGAGGCTGAGGCCGTCTATGACGGGGAGACCGGGGCGGAATACGCGGAGCTGGGCGTCTACGACCTGCTGATTCTGGACGTGATGATGCCCGGCCTGGACGGCTACACCGTGGCCCGGCAGGTACGCGCCAGGCATCTGGGCACCCCCATTCTGATGCTCACCGCCCGCTCCGGCCTGGAGGACCGCATCACCGGTCTGAACGCGGGGGCCGACTACTACCTCACCAAGCCTTTTGACACCCGGGAGCTGCTGGCCTGCGTCAACGCCCTGCTGCGCCGGCAGGGCGCCCAGGTCAATCAGCTCACCCTGGGCAATACATCTCTGGATCTGTCCACCGCCGCCCTCTCCTGCGGGGCAGACAGCATCCGGCTGTCCGCCAGGGAGTTCGACATCATGCGGCTGCTCCTCCAGGCGGGCGAGCGCAATTTGTCCAAGGCGGCCCTGCTGGAGCGGGTATGGGGGTACGACTCCGACGCGGTGGAAAACCATGTGGAGGTCTACGTTTGCTTTCTGCGGAAAAAGCTCGCCAGCATCGGCTCCAACATCCGCATTGAGTCCATTCGCCGGCTGGGCTACCACCTGGAGGTGAGCGGCGATGATTAAGCGGCTGCGCCTGAAGTTCATTGTCATCAACATGGGCATCGCCACCATCCTGCTCAGCGCCATACTGGGCCTGGTGTTCTACTTCACCAGCGCCAATCTGGAGACCGAGAGCATCCGTATGATGGAGCGCATCGCCAGCCAGCCCTTTCAAATGAACGCACCGGGCGAGCTGGGGGAGGACGTGCGCCTGCCCTTCTTCACGCTGCAGCTCGGCCCCCACGGCGAGCTGCTGGACGCCAGCGGTGGCTACTACGACCTGTCCGACGACGCCTTTCTGGGCGGCCTGGCCCAGGCCGCTGCGGCCTCCCCCCGCCGCCTGGGGGTGCTGGAGGAGTATAACCTGCGCTATTACCGCTCCGACGCACCCATGAGCCGCTTCCTGGTGTTCGCGGACATCTCCAGTGAGCGGGCCACGCTGGACGGACTGCGCAGAACCTGCCTCCTGATCGGCGGCCTGAGCTTCCTGGCCTTCCTATGGGTCAGCGTTTTGCTCTCCAAGTGGGCGGTGCGCCCGGTGGAGCGGGCCTGGAAGCAGCAGCGGCAGTTCATCGCGGCCGCCTCCCACGAGCTGAAAACCCCGCTGACCGTCATCATGACGGATGCGGAGCTCCTGCAGGACGGAGGCCAGGACGCAGCCAGCCAGGCCGGCTTTCTGTCCAACATCCTGACCATGTCCCGCCAGATGCGCGCCCTGATCGAGCAGATGCTGGAGCTGGCCCGCACGGACAGCGCCGAATCCCACCTTGTGCTCCGGCCGGTGGATCTGAGCGGTCTGACCGCCCGGAGCCTCCTGCCCTTTGAGCCGCTGTTCTTTGAGCAGGGCCTCACCCTGATCTCCCAGGTGGACGAGGGGATCACCGTCAGCGGCGATGAGGAATCGCTGCGGCGGGTGCTGGAGATTCTGCTGGACAACGCACAAAAGTACTCCAGCCCCGGCGGCGAGACCCAGGTAACTCTCCACCGGAGGGGGCGGAATCACTGTGCGCTGACGGTGGCCAACCAGGGGGAACCGATCCCGCCGGAGGCCCGCCGTCAGATCTTCCAGCGCTTTTACCGCGCTGATCCGGCCCGGAGCCGGAATGGCAGCTTCGGCCTGGGGCTGTCCATTGCCGAGGGCATTGTGGCCCAGCACCACGGAACCATTGACGTAACGTGTGCCGGAGGCTTTAACCGCTTCCGGGTGGAGCTGCCCTGCCGGCAGGAGTAGCGGCGCCGGAGTAAGCGCGTCTGGAAATCAGAGAATGAAATCAGAGATACAGGAGGCATGTGTATGAAATTTGCATTTTTGATCCTGGGGGACTTCCGCCCAGAGGCCGACCGGGCGGCCATACACGGCGGAGCGGCGCAGATGCGCGGCGTCTCCACCCTGGAGGACGCCTGTGCGGCCGCGCGGGAGCTGCTGGAGCAGGGCGTCGGCTGCATCGAGCTGTGCGGCGCCTTCGGCCCGGACGGCGCGCGGAGGATCATCGAGGCCACCGAGAACCGGATCCCGGTGGGATATGTCACCCACCTGCCGGAGCAGGAGGCCGTCTATCGCGCCGCTTTCCCCAATGACTGACCGGAGCGGCGCTCCGAACGACCGCGCGAGGGTGCGGCCCTGCTGGGCCGCACCCCAGCCTGTCAAAAAAGTCTTTTCGACAGGCTGGGGGGACATTTTGAAACTCTGAAAACGTTTCAAAATGTCGCTTGATCCAACGCGAACGGCCCAGGCCGGTCTCTCTTGGCCTACGGCCAATTCACCTCCAGGGAACCTTGACAGCTCCCTTTCACACTCTCCTTCCCTCCGAACGCTTTAGCAGGAGGGTTTATGGACAGCCTGAGGGTGCGGCCCCGCTGGGCCGCACCCCCTTTTTCTCCTCCGGAGAACCGGGCTTTCAGCGTCGTTTCAGCTTTCCTCTTTATAATGACCTCGGGTGCCATGCACTCAAATGGAAACGAGGAGGTCAACCATGATCACAGTGGAACACCTGACAAAGTGTTATGGAGATTTCCTGGCGGTGGACGATCTCTCCTTTGAAATCGAGGAGGGGCATGTATACGGCTTCCTGGGGCCAAACGGCGCGGGAAAGTCCACCACCATGAACATCATAACCGGCTGCCTGTCCGCCACAAGCGGGCGTGTGCGCATCGACGGGCACGACATTTTCGAGGAGCCCGGCGCGGCCAAGCGGCTCATCGGCTACCTGCCGGAGCAGCCACCCCTCTATCTGAACGAAACCCCGGTGGAATACCTGCGGTTCGTGGGCGAGGCCAAGGGGCTGCGGGGCGGGGCGCTGGAACGCCAGATCGCGGAGGTGGTGGAACAGACCAGGCTCACCGGCGTGCGCCACCGCTGCATCTCCGCGCTCTCCAAGGGCTACCGCCAGCGGGTGGGTATCGCCCAGGCGCTGCTGGGCAGCCCCAGAGTCATCATTCTGGATGAGCCCACGGTGGGGCTGGACCCCCTCCAGATCATTGAGATCCGGGAGCTCATCCGGCAGCTGGGCCAGACCCATACGGTTCTGTTCAGCTCCCACATCCTGTCCGAGGTGCAGACCATCTGCGATCAGATCCTCATGATCGCCCACGGGAGGCTGGCGGCTTTCGGCGCGCCCAACGAGCTGGAGAGCCGCCTGCTCACCCCCAACGAGATCACCCTGACCGCCGAGGGGACGGAGGAGCAGGTGCGCGCCCTTCTGGACGGCATCGGCGCCATCACCGGCCGGTCCATCACGGCGGAGGAGGACGGTCTCGTCACCGCGCGCCTCAAAACCGGACGGGAGGCAAGCCTCCACGACGTCTCCCGCGCCCTCTTCTTCGCCTTTGCCGGGGCGGGGGTTCCCCTGCTGGAGATGGCGCTGAAGAAGGCCAATCTGGAGGATATCTTCATCGAACTGACGGAACAGAGCGCGGAGGCCCCGGCCGCCGCGGAGGGAGAGGAGGGGCAGGCATGACCGCCGTATTCAAGCATGAGCTGAGAAGCTATTTTCACTCCCTGACCGCCTATGTGTTCGGCGCGTTCCTGCTGGCCTTCATCGGCATCGGCGCCATGCTCTACAACCTCCAGGCCGCGGTCAGCAACTTCGAGTACGTTCTCAGCTTCGCCAGCCTGGTCTTTGTGGTCATCGTGCCGGTGCTGACCATGCGTGTGCTGGCCGAGGAGCGCAGGCAGAAGACCGACCAGCTGCTCTACTCCCTGCCCATCACCACCGTGCAGATCATCGCCGGGAAATATCTGGCCCTGCTGGTGCTGTACCTGATCCCCCTGGCCATCATCGCGGTCTATCCGCTGATCTTCGCCCAGTTCGGCGACGTGTACCTGCTCACCTCCTACGGCTCCATCCTGGCCTTCTTCCTGCTGGGCGCGGCCCTGATCGCCGTGGGGGTCTTTCTCTCCTCGCTGACCGACAACCAGGGCCTGGCCGCCGGTCTGGGCATCGCGGTCATTCTGCTGAACTACTACAGCGTCAGCCTCTCCGAGTACGTCTCCTCCACCCCGGTGGGGGCGCTGGCCGCCCTGCTGGTGCTCATTCTGGCGGTGGGTGCCGTGGTGCGCTATCTGACCCGAAACAGCAACCTGGCCTACGGCGTCTGTCTGGTGCTGCTGGCCGCGGTGGCGGCCCTGTACTTCGTGGACAGCACCGCCTTCGAGGGCCTGCTGCCCTCGGTCATGTCCGCCCTCTCCCTCTTTGAGCGGTTTTACACCTTTGTCAACGGCGTGTTCGACCTGACGGCCGTGTTCTACTACCTGACGGTGGCCGCCCTCTTCCTGTTCCTCTCGGTGCAGTCTCTGGAGAAAAGGAGGTACAACTGATGAAGAAGCGGCCAAATGCAACACCCTCCGGCCCGGCGGGGCACAGCCGCCAGGCCTTTCAGGGCGGAACCTACTCTCTGATGCTGACGGCGGCGGTGCTGGCGCTGCTCATCGTCCTCAACCTTCTGGTGAGCGCCCTGCCCACCAGCCTGACCCAGTACGACATCAGCGCCTCCAAGCTCTACTCCGTCACCAGCAACACCAAGGTGGTGGTCAACGCGCTGGAGCAGGACGTGACCATCTACTGGATCGTGCAGTCCGGCGAGGAGGACGCGGTGATCGAAAACCTCCTGGGCAAATACGAGAGCCTGTCCGACCACATTACCGTGGTCAAGAAAAACCCCGACGTCTACCCCACCTTCGCCGAGCAGTACACCGACGAGGCGGTGAAGAACAACAGCCTGGTGGTGGAGTGCGGGGAGCGCAGCCGGTTTATTTCCTACGACGATATCTATCTGTCCGAGCCGGACATGTACACCTACTCCTACAACACCTCCTTTGACGGCGAGGGCGCCATCACCTCGGCCATCGATTATGTGGTCAACGCCGAGCAGCCCCAGCTCTACCGGCTGGAGGGCCACGGCGAGAGCGAGCTGCCCTCCACCTTCCAGGATCAGCTGGAGAAGGCGAACATGGAGCTGCACGACCTCTCCCTGCTGACCGTGGACGCCATTCCTGAGGACGCCGCCTGCCTCCTCATCTACGCCCCCACCAGCGACATCTCTGAGGAGGAGCGGGATATGCTCGCCGACTATGTGACCGGCGGCGGCAAGCTGCTGGTCATGGCCGGCCCGGTGGATGGCGCCTCCCTGGACAACCTCTACAGCCTCCTGTCCGAGTACGGCGTGACGGCCAACGAGGGGATTGTGATCGAGTCCGACCGGGAGCACTACGCCTTCCAGGCGCCCTTCGCCCTCCTGCCCGACCTGGCCTCCAGCGCCATCACCGACTCCCTGATCGACGAGCGCTACTTCCCCATCCTGCCCCTCTCTCTGGGCCTCACCGTGGGGGAGGACACCAACGGCGCCACGGTCACCCCCCTGCTCACCACCTCGGACGCCTCCTACAGCAAGCTGGCCGGCTACGAGCTGGACACCTACGACAAGGAGGAGGGAGATCTGGACGGCCCCTTCACCCTGGCGGTCTCCGTGGAGGCCGGCAGCGGCCAGATGGTGTGGTTCTCCTCCTCCGCCTTCCTGGACGACAAGTATAACGCCCTTTCGTCGGGGGCCAACGTGAACCTGGGGATGAACGCCCTGTCCTCCCTGGTGGGGGAGAGCGAGGCCATGGCCATCCGCAGCAAGTCCCTGAACTACAACTACCTGACCATCAGCGCGTCCACCTCCTCCCTGCTGAAGGTGCTCATGATCGGCATCGTACCCCTGGCCTACCTGGGCGTCGGCATCGCCGTGGTCGTAAAGAGAAGGAGGATGCAGAATGAAGCGGTATAAGCGGCTCTATGTGGTGCTGGCGGTGCTTCTGGCGGCCTGTATCGCCACCTTTGCCCTCAGCCGGTACAAGGCCCAAAAGGAGGAGATCCAGACCAGCGGAGAGACCATTCTCTCCATCTCCGCCGACGAGGTGGAGAGCCTCTCCTGGGACTACGACGGGCAGACCCTGTCCTTCCACCGGGACGGAACCTGGAGCTACGACGACGACGCGGCCTTCCCGGTGGACGCCGAGCAGATGGACCTACTTCTGGATCCCTTCGAGGCCTTCGGCGCCGCCTTTATCATCGAAGATGTGGACGATCTGGGCCAGTACGGCCTGGATAACCCGGTGTGCACCATCCGCATCACCGCCGGCGGGGAGACTCATACAATCCAACTGGGGGACTACAGCAAGATGGACGCCCAGCGGTATGTCTCCATCGGGGATGGAAACGTGTACCTGGCGGCCCACGACCCCCTGGACGAGTTTGACGTGACTCTGGACGAGCTGATCGACCAGGACGACATCCCCGCCTTCGGCCAGGTGTCGGAGCTGCGCTTCTCCGGCGCGGAGAACTACGCCGTCTCCTACCAGGAGGACGGCGGCAACACCTACCGGGAGGACGATGTGTACTTCACCGAGCGGGACGGGGAGCAAGTCCCGCTGGATCCCGACCGGGTGGAGGACTATCTCCAGGCCATCCAGTCCCTGTCGCTGACGGACTGCGTGACCTACAGCGCCAACGACGACGATCTCCAGGCCTGCGGCCTGGACAGCCCCGAGCTGATCATCGAGGTCGCCTACGACGGAGAAGACGGGGCCTCCGGCACCTTCACGCTAAACGTCAGCCGCGATCCGGACGAGCGGGCGGCGGAGGCCCCCACCGACGGGGAGGGCGAGGAGGAGATCACCGCCTACGCCCGGGTGGGCCAGTCCAAGCTGCTCTATCAGATCACCGGCGCGGAGTACGAGGCGCTGATGGCCGCCTCCTATGACGCTCTCCGGCACCAGGAGGTGCTGCCCGCCGCGCTGGAGGATATCAGCCAGGTGGACGTGACCCTGGAGGGCGAGACCTACACCCTCACCGCGGCGGACGGCGCGGACGGGCCCGCCTTCGCCTATCAGGGCGAGACGTTGGAGAGCACCGATTTCCAGAGCGCCCTCCAGGCCCTGACCGCCGTGTCCTTCACCGATCAGGCCCCCACGGACAAGGAGGAGATCGCCCTGACCCTCCATCTGGAACGGGAGGGCTCCCCCACCGTCCAGATCGCCCTCTACCGCTTTGACGGGGAGAACTGCCTGGCCACGGTGGATGGCAAACCGCTGTGTCTGGTGGAGCGGAGCGCGGCGGTGGCGCTCATTGAGGCGGTTCACGCCATTGTGCTCAACTGAACGCCATACGGAAAAGAGGCCCCGGAATCCCAAGGGATTCCGGGGCCTCTCAGCTTCTTGTCAAATTCTTGTCAAACGAATTCTCTGCTCCGGCGCGGACGGTCCGGGCCGGTGGGCTGTCCCTGCGGCTTACACCCCGGCTTCGCCCGCCACGGCCAGCGCGGCGGCCTTGATGGTGGCCACCGCCGCGGCAATGCCCATATGACTGCTGACGCACAGGTCATATTCCCGGCTCTGGCCCCATTTCCCGGTGGCAAAGTAGTTGTAGTAGGAGGCGCGGGCCCTGTCCTGGCGGAGCACATAGGCCTCCAGGTTGGGCTCCTGGACGCCGTACTCCTCCCGGGCGCGGCGCACCCGCTCGTCCAGCGGCGCGTGCACAAAGACGCTTAGCCGCCTGGGGTCGTCCCGCAGGATGTAGTCGGCGCACCGGCCCACGATGACGCAGGACTCCCTGGACGCGGCCTCCTTGATGACCTTGGCCTGGGCAATGAACACCTGGTCGGGCACCGACGGAGTCTGTACCGCGGTGTAGAGGTCGTACAGGAAGCTGTTGGTGGGACGTTGATGCTCGGAATCCCGGATGAAATTCTCCGAGAATCCGGTCTTCCTGGCCACCGCCGTGATGAGCTCCTTGTCGTAGAAGGTGATACCCAGCTCCTCCGACAACTGCTTGGCGATGAGCCGCCCGCCGGAACCGTACTCCCGGCCGATGGTGATGACAACGTGCTTCATAAGGACACCTCCTATCCTGATTTCATTGTAATACAAACCGGCCGGTTCGTCAAAGCAGATTTTACCAGGAGTACTGCCCGCCCTCGGCGGAATACCGTGAGGGGAGGACGGTGGCAATGGAGATGCCGTCGATGTCGCCGCTCTCCCACATCTGCACCAGATCCGGCGCCTCAGCGTACACCAGCGCGCCGCACACCTGGATGCCGTGCTCTTCCACGTAGTCCAGCACGGCGGAGAAATCCTGCCCCCAGGCCAGGGCGTCCTCCGCCTCCTGCCGGCCGGCGGCGAAGGACAGCAGGCTCAGGAAGTGCTGCTCGTAGAGCTGCCCGCTGGGAACGCTCCCCTCCCGATACATCTGGTAAAAGCTGAACATGGGGTAGTCCTCCCCGCTGGGGGCGATGCTGTTGATGGGCGCGCCGCGCATGGTGAAACCAACAAAGCCGGGCAGCCGCTCCTCGTCGCTGCGCACCCCCGCCCACAGAAAGGTAAACCCCTCCTTCCAGTTATACCGCTCCTCCAGCGCAAAGAGTTCTTCTGGGCTTAGATCCCTTGGGAAATGAACCCAGGCGGCCACATAGGAGGCGGTGGGCAGCTCCGCCAGATAATCCGCCGCGGGCTGGCCGGTACTGCTGGTTTCCCGGCTGGCACCCGACATGCTGTCCATGGTGGCCAGTGCGTAATTGCTGCCGGAGGAGCGCACCCAGCCGCCATCCTTCGAGGCGTCCAGGGTGCCGGTGATCTGCTCTGTCTCCCCCGTGAGCCAGTCCTGAAGCTCATAGGTGAGGGTGTAGCGGCCAAAGCCCTCCGGCTGGGCGGTGACGCTGTTCACGGTGTCCCCCGGGGCGATCAGGCTGTACAGGGCGGTAAGATCCAGGGCAATGGCGTCGTATTCAGGGTCCGGCTCCCCCTCGATGCCCGTCCCGAACCCCTTCTCGTTGGGCTGATAGTACAGGGACGACACCAGGGGGCTGACCACGAAGCGCACCCCCAGCAGGGCGGCCAGCACGATGCAGGCCGCCCACACCGCCGTCCGCCGCAGGCGGCGGTTTACCTTCTTCTGAATATGCCGTACCTCTCCGGCGGGAGCCTGCGTCTCCGCCGCCCCCAGCGCGTCCTCCACCTGCTCGGCCAGGTAGTCGGCAATGGCCTCGCTCTTCTCCAGCTCGGCCTCCACCAGGGCCCGCTCCTCCTCGCTGGCCTGCCCGGCCCGGTATTTGTCCAGCAGTTCCCGAAATGTCATATCTGTCCCTCCAATCTGCTCTTCAGCTTCTTCCGCGCCCGGCACAGCAGGGTGCGGGCCGCTCCGGGGGTGAGTCCCATGGCCTCCCCCGCCTCCTTCAGGGAGAGCCCTCCGTAGTAGTGGAGGGTGACGATCTCCCGATCCACCGGGGAGAGGGCCTGCACCGCCCGGTAGACGGCCCGGCGCCGCTCCTCCTGGAGCAGCTCCTCCAGCACGTCTCCCTCCGCCGCCAGCTCCGGGCCGGGCGGCTCCAGGGCCAGGCGGCGGCTGCGCCGCACCTGATCCAGCCACAGGTTGCGGCACACCTTATACAGCCAACTCCGCCACCCGGCGTCCGCCCCGTCCAGTGCCAGCAGGGCGCGGCAAAAGGCCTCCGCGGTCAGATCCTGGGCCTGGGCCTTGTTCTGGCACAGGGAATAGGCGTAGAGATACAGCTCTCCGGCATAGCGCCGGTACAGCTCCTCCAGCGTGCGCGGCTCCACTCCGCTCCCCCCTTTCTGTCTATTCAACGTCTCAGCCGAAAAAAGGTTACACTTTCTCTGGCATCTTGCATCACTCAATTCATTTTTTGCAGAACAGCCCAATTTCCCGGTGGCTTTCCCGTCATTTTTGCAATTTTATTTTTTTCTCTTGCATTTTTAGGGAAAACAGATTATAATAGCTCCATCGTGGAAGCGCGGGGCCTCTCCCCCGCGTTCATCGCTCAAATTCGGCCGCCTGCCGGGCAGGCGCCACGCAAAGGGGTTTGGCAATATGGCATTTACCTTTACCAATTCGTATCTCCAGGGTGTCTATGAAGATGTCTGCAAAAAGAATGCCCACGAGCCGGAGTTCCTCCAGGCCGTCGGCGAGGTGCTGGAGTCCCTCCAGCCCGTGGTGGAGCAGAACCAGCGGCTGGCTAAGTCCGGCGTCATTGACCGGATTGTGGAGCCGGAGCGCAGCCTGCTGTTCCGCATCTCCTGGGTGGACGACCACGGCCGGGTACAGGTCAACCGGGGCTACCGGGTACAGTTCTCCACCGCCATCGGCCCCTCTAAGGGCGGCCTGCGGTTCCACCCCTCCGTCAACCTGTCCATCATCAAATTCCTGGGCTTCGAGCAGGTGTTCAAGAACTCCCTGACCGGCCTGCCCATGGGCGGCGGCAAGGGCGGCGCGGACTTTGACCCCAAGGGCAAGAGCGACAACGAGGTTATGCGCTTCTGCCAGTCCTTTATGACCGAGTTGCAGCGCCACATCGGCCCCGACACCGATGTGCCCGCCGGTGATATCGGCGTGGGAGCCCGCGAGATTGGCTACCTGTTCGGCCAGTACAAGCGCATCCGCAACGAATTCAACGGCGTGCTCACCGGCAAGGGCCTGAGCTACGGAGGCTCCCTGGCCCGCACCGAGGCCACCGGCTACGGCCTGTGCTACTTCGCCGACGAGATGCTCAAGGCCGCCGGCAAGTCCTTCCAGGGCCAGAGCGTGGTGATCTCCGGCTCCGGCAACGTGGCCATCTACGCCAACCAGAAGGCCACCGAGCTGGGCGGCAAGGTCATCGCCATGAGCGATTCCAACGGCTATATTGTAGACGAAAACGGCATTGACTACAAGGTGATCCAGGAGATCAAGGAGGTCAAGCGCGCCCGCATCAAGACCTATCTGGACTATGTACCCACTGCCAAGTATTTCGAGGGCTGCCAGGGCATCTGGACGGTACCCTGCGGCATTGCCCTCCCCTGCGCCACCCAGAACGAGCTGCCCCTGGAGGGGGCCAAGGCCCTGGTGGAGCACGGCTGCTTCGCCGTGGCCGAGGGCGCCAACATGCCCTCCACCCCCGAGGCGGTGGCCTGGTTCCAGGAGCACGGCGTCCTCTTCGCCCCCGCCAAGGCGTCCAACGCCGGCGGCGTGGCCACCTCCGGCCTGGAGATGAGCCAGAACTCCATGCGCCTGAGCTGGACCTTTGAGGAGGTCGATCAGAAGCTGCACACCATCATGCGCAACATCTACCACAACGCCGCCAACGCCGCCGCCGAGTACGGCATGGAGGGCAATCTGGTGGCCGGCGCCAACATCGCGGGCTTCATGAAGGTGGCCGACGCGATGATCTGGCAGGGCGTGAGTTACTAAAAAGGCTTCTGCCTTCTGAGACCCGTCGGCCACCGGAACCCCATCGCAAGATGGGGCGGCGCGGCAAGCGCCGTACAAGCGTTTTCGCCAGAGGCGAAAACCTTGGCGCAGAGGCAATTCATTTGCCCCGAGCATGTGAAGGCCACAGGGTTCCCAAAACACCCTGTGTTTTGGGAGCGCCGACGCGATGATCTGGCAGGGTGTGAGCTACTAAAAGGCTTCTGCCTTCTGAGACCCGTCGGCCACCGGAACCTCATCGCAAGATGGGGCGGCGCGATAAGCGCCGTACAAGCGTTTTCGCCCGAGGCGAAAACCTTGGCGCAGGGGGCAATTCATTTGCCCCGAGCATGTGAAATAGACACAGAAAAAAGCAGGTGTCCCGGCGGGACACCTGCTTTTTATTCATATTCCCGGTTCGGTTCGATGTACCGCTGAATCCACGCCTTGTACTCCGGCGTCCCCTCCCCCGCCTGACAGCCGAAATAACAGCTATACATGGCCTCGAAATCGTCCCGGTATAGCACGGCGGTCCGGTAGTTGTCCCAAAATGAGCTCAGCGGCTTTCCCTTTTCTGCGACCAACCGGCTCAGCATACGAAATGCCGTCCGCTCCGCCTTGTCCTCTGCCTGGGGGGAAGCCAATATTTTTTCCTGGGAGATGTCGTCCTCTCCATAGGTAAAGATGCCCTCGGCAGAGAGATCGGAGAGCTTTTTATTCTTTTGGTAGCAGGCTGCGCAATAGCGGAGGGCAACCATATGGCGATATGCCTCATAAGACCGGAACGCCTCGCTGATTCCCGGCCAGCTTCCCAGAATCTCCACGAGGGCCTCATGCTCGGCACAGACCAGACGGTAGGCCGGACAGGTTTCCCGCATGTAGTCCTTGTGTTTTTCTAACAATTCCTGTATCATATCATCACCCATTTAATTATAGGTCAATTTAACCATAATTTTAATAGGTCAAATCACCCATAATTATTCAGGGTGATTTTATGTCTCGTCTAAAAGACTTAAGAAAGAAGCGCGGGTATACGCAGGTCAAAATGCAAATGGCAACCGGAATTGACCAAAGTGATTTTTCCAAAATAGAGTCCGGCAAGCGGTATTACACCTTTGAGCAGTGTAAACGGATTGCTCTCGCGCTTGATACCAGCATGGACTATTTGGCCGGCTTAACAGATGTAGAAGACCCATATCCCCGCTCCAAGCAATCACAGCAATAGCACCTTGCTTCTGATCTCTGCCCAACCATGTAGGGGCGGCCTTTATGGCCGCCCGCGGGCGACCACAAGGGTCGCCCCTACGCTGCTATGCGTTGGGCCGGGTGCGACCCTTCCGCGCAGGGGCCGACGCCCCAGGGCGGTCTCTCTTGCCCCTCTGGGGCAATTCACCTTCTGCCCACATCGGCCCGCCTTGTCCCGGACTGGCGCATCTTCCATATGACCCCTTTTGGTATCTGTTTTCTTGTCCTGCCTCCGGCGGCTTGTCTGGAAAGAGCGGCCCTGGAATACAGGGGTGGGGCTTGTCCCCGCCCGCGGGCGGCATGAACCCGATGCGCCGGATTGCCATACCCATTCCCCCAACTTTAACAGAGAGGTAACGCCATGATCCGAATTCAAAACATTCCCCTGCCCATCGGCGGCGGAGAGGAGCAGCTCCGCAAGCGGGCCGCCAGGCTCCTGGGGCTGAACCCCGGCCAGCTCCGCTCCCTCACCCTGGCCCGGCAATCCATCGACGCCCGCAAAAAATCCGACGTACACTATGTATGTACCGTCCATGTGGAGGTGGACAACGAGGCCCGGATCATGGCCCGCTGCCGGGACAAAAACGTGAGCCTCCATGCAGAGCGGCCTTACGCCTTTCCGCCGGTACGGCGGACCTCCCCCCTGCCGCCGGTGGTGGTAGGCATGGGCCCCTCCGGGCTGTTCGCCGCCCTCTTTTTAGCCCGGAACGGGGTCATCCCCATTGTGCTGGAGCGGGGCCGTCCGGTGGAGGAGCGGACGGCGGACGTGGAGCGCTTCTGGGCCACGGGGGTGCTGGACACCACCTCCAATGTGCAGTTCGGCGAGGGGGGCGCGGGCACCTTCTCCGACGGCAAGCTGACCACCGGCACCCACGATCCCCGCATCTCCACGGTCTTCCGGGCGCTGGTGGAGGCGGGCGCCCCGGCGGACATCCTCTACCAGCACAAGCCCCACATCGGCACCGACATTCTCCGGGACGTGGTGCGCAATGTGCGGCGGGAGCTGCTGGCCCTGGGGTGCGACGTGCGCTTCGGGCACCGGCTGGCGGGCCTGGACGTGCGGGACGGCGCCCTGCGGGCCGTTGCGGTGGACGGTCCCGGCGGCCGGTACGACCTGCCCTGCGACGCGCTGGTGCTCTCCCCCGGACACTCCGCCCGCGACACTTTCCAGATGCTGCTGGACGCCGGAGTGCCCATGGCCCCCAAGCCCTTCGCCATCGGGGTACGCATTGAGCATGCGCAGGCCGCCCTGTCGGAGGCCCAGTTTGGCCCGGCGTGGGAGCGGCTGCCCGCGGCGGACTACAAGCTGGCCTGCCATCTGCCCACGGGCCGCAGCGCCTTCACCTTCTGCGTCTGTCCCGGCGGGCAGGTGGTGGCCGCCGCCTCGGAGGAGGGGCGGCTGGTGACCAACGGCATGAGCTGCCGCGCCCGGGACGGGGCCAACATCAACGGCGGCTTCCTGGTGGGGGTGTCCCCCGCCGACTTTGGCTCGGAGCACCCCCTGGCGGGGGTAGAATTCCAGCGTCGCTGGGAGGCGGCGGCCTACACCCTGGGCGGCGGCGGCTTCCGCGCCCCGGCCCAGACGGTGGCCGACTTCCTGGCCCGGCGGCCCTCCACGGCCCTGGGGCGCATCACCCCCACCTACCGCCCCGGCGTCACCCCGGCGGAGCTGGACCGCTGCCTGCCCGGCTACGTGGCCGACACCCTGCGGGGTGCCCTCCCCCTCTTCGACCGCAAGCTCCGCGGCTTTGCCGCGCCGGAGGCCGTGCTCACCGGCGTGGAGAGCCGCTCCTCCTCTCCGGTACGCATCCTCCGGGGCGAGGACTTTCAGTCCCCCATCCGGGGCCTTTACCCCTGCGGCGAGGGGGCTGGGTACGCGGGCGGGATTACCAGCGCGGCCGTGGACGGCATTCGGGTCGCCGAGGCCATTGCTTCCAAATAAGCATATTTTTTACATAAAAACCCCATTTTGGCGCATAATAACGCCAGAATGGGGATTATTATGGTCTTTCACAATTTCGTATGATACTGTAAAAGTCCAATTCTGTCGAAAAGTGAGGGATTTTGAAGCGATGGCTCGAAAAAAAGTAGAAACTAATATTTCTTTTGACGAAATGCGACAGAAATACTATGTCTGCATGGATTACGGCCTGGATGAAACCGGCAAGCGAGTGAAGAAGTACAAGACCTACCCCACGCTGGCCCAGGCCCGCCGGGGCCTGCGCGATTTTCAGACGGAACAGGACACCCACCAGACCGTGGCCCCCCGCTCCATGACCTTGGATCAGTGGCTGGAATACTGGATGGAGGAGGTCATTCAGCCCAACCGGGCCGCCACCACCATCTACGGCTACCGCAAGATCATCGACAACCACCTGTCCGACGCGCTGGGCTCCGTCCCCATCCAGAAGCTGACGCCCCAGCATCTCCAGCAATACTACTCCATGCTCATGCGGGACAAGGGCCTGTCGGCCAATACGGTACGGCGGCACCACGATCTGCTCTCCTGCGCCCTGCACATGGCGCTCCGGCAGGACATCATTCTCCGCTGTCCCACAGAGCGGGTGGAGCCGCCCCGGGTCATCCCCCATGAGGCCCGATTCTACACCCCGGCGGAACTCAAGCGGCTGTTCGGCCTGGTGGAGGGCCACTGGCTGGAGCTGATCGTCAAGCTGGCGGGCAGCCTGGGCCTGCGTCGGGAGGAGATCTGCGGCCTGCGGTGGAGCAGCGTGGACTTCGAGCTGCGCAAGCTCCACATCAAGGAGGCCCGCACCGCCGCCGGGGCGGAGATCGTGCAGAAGGAGACCAAGAACCGCTCCTCCAACCGCATCCTCCACATGAGCGACGATCTCTACCGCCTGCTGCGGCGGGAACGCGCCCGACAGGCCGAGCGCAAGCTGGCCCTGGGAGACGCCTGGCCGGACACCGGCATGGTGGCGGTGGACGCCAAGGGCAACCCCTACTCCCCCAACGCTGTGTCCCTGGCCTTCACCCGCTTCATTCAGGCCCACCACCTGCCCAAAATCACCCTCCACGGCCTGCGCCACACCTTCGCCACCGTGGCCTCCGCCCAGGGCGCGCCCCTGTTCGACATCGGCAAGGCTCTGGGCCACTCCACCCCCGCCACCACGGGCAAGATCTACACCCACCTGCTGGATCAGAACCACACCGCCACCCTCGACCGGGTGGCAAATGCACTGAAATAATGCCAGGGGCGCGGACGAAAAACGTCCGCGCCCCTGGCGCTTTCCCCCAAAAAATGGTACAATCCATGCAATCATCCGCCCTTCTCAGGTGTGTATAGGGCAGAAAGGAGCGAGAGCCATGGCCGACCAGCTCCGGGGGGACGCCCTCTTTTCCTACGCCGTGGAACACTATCTGGACACCGTATACCGCGCGGCCTTCCACGCCGCCCCCTCGCCCCAGGACGCCGAGGACGTGGCCCAGGAGGTCTTTGAGGCCCTGCTCCGCAGCGGCAAGCGCTTCCGGGAGCCCGAACACCTGCGGGCCTGGCTGCTGCGGGTCACCGTCAACAAGTGCAAAAACCTCTACCGGGCCAAGCGCCGGACGGAGGTGCCCCTGACAGAGGCCATTCCCGCCCCGGAGGCGACGGAGCCCTCCGTCCTGGACGAGGTGCGCGCCCTGCCCGCGCCCTACCGCAGTACCCTCTACCTCCACTACTTTGAGGGCTATACCGCCGCGGAGATCGGGAGGATACTGGGCGCCAAGCGGAACACGGTGCTCTCCTGGCTGGCCCGGGGGCGGCAGGCCCTGCGGGAGCGGATGATCGGAGGCTTTGACGATGCATAAATCAGACTATCTGGCCCAGGTGGAGGCCCTTCGCGCCTCCCCGGAGCTGCGGGCCCGGGTGGCCGGGCTGGCCGGGACGCCCGCCCGCCGCCGGAGACTCCGCCCCTGGATGGGGGTGTGCGCCTGCTTGGCCGTCCTGCTGCTGGGGGGAACCCTGCTGCTGCCCCGGCTGGGGGGCAGCTCCGCCGGCGGAGGCGGCCACGCCGGGGGGAGCATCTTCCAGTCCTACGCCGGACCGGTCTTTCCCCTGACCACCCTGGAGGACGCCGGGCTCACCGCCCGCCGCACCATCACACTGGACTTCGCCCCCTGGGGCGACGGGCACACCACCGACATCGACGTCACCGACTCCTATGTGCTCACCAACCCCACCGACACCGACCAGAGCGTCACCCTGGTCTATCCCTTTTCCGGCAGCTTCTACGCCCTCTATCCCCCCACCCTGACGGCGGACGGCGCGGCGCTGGACGCCGTCATCCGCCCCGGCGTGGGCGGGAGCCAGAGTCTGGAGTCCTGGGAGGAGTACGCCGCCCTGGTGGAGGGGAACGATCTGGCGGCGGCCCACGCCGAGATCCCCGCCCTGGACACGCCGGTGACGGTCTACGCCTTCACCGACCTCACCCGGCCGGAGAGCGACGCCGCGGCCCCCACCCTGGCGGTGACCTACCCCTGGTCGGAGGACACCCCCGCCGTGCTGACTTACGGCTTTCACGGCAGCTCCATTGACCGGGAGGCGGGTTGGGCCCGGCGCAGCTTCTCCCTGCCCGAGCCGGACTCCCCCCACGCCCAGGAACCCCGCCTGCTCATCGCGGTAGGCGGCGCTCTGGAGGGCTACACCCTCCAGGGCTATCGGGACGGAGGCTGCGATCCCGGCGGGGAGCTGGACGGAGTGAGCGCCGCCGTCACCCGGTACGAGTCCACTCTGAGGGAAGTGCTGAACGCCCTCTGTCCCTCCCCGGATACCCTGGCCCACAAGTACGGCGGCGAGACGGACGCCGCGTCCCTCTCCAGGGAGGTATTTTTTGACACCCTTTGCCGGGGCTTGGGCACGGCGGTGCCGGCAGACATGACCATGCTGGAGGATGTGTTCTCCTGGGTCAACATACAGGAGCGCATCTTCTATACGGAGGCCGCCCTCACGATTCCCGCCGGGGAAAGCGTCCAGGTGGAGGCCGCCCTGCCCAAGGAGGCCAGCTTTGACTTCGCCTGCGCCCACACGGAGAACCGGGGCATATACGGCTATGATCTGGTTACGCAGCTGGGTTCCGCCCTCTCCTTCACGCGCCAGACCGCCGCACTGGCCCACACGGAGCAGATTGCCATCGTCCGTCAGAACTTCGGCTTCGATCTGGCGGCCGGACTTACCTCCGTGCCGCTGGCCCCGGACCAGGAGCACTACTATCTGGAGGTGCGCCGGATCAAATAAAGAGGAATCCCCCGGCACCGCCGGGGGATTCCTCTTTATGTTCTTTACGCCAGCTTCCGGTTGGGCCGCATGAACAGCCACTCGGACACGCCCTTGCGAATCGCATCGTGCAGCAGGCACTTGGGCTGGAAGCCCAGGGACTGATAGAGCCGCTTGGCCCCCGTATTGAACTGGCTGGTCATGATGAACATATTGGGATAGTTCTTTTCCTCCATAACCCCGATGAAAATTTTGACCAGATCCGTGCCGATGCCCTGGCCCCGGTACTTCTTTTTCACGCCCAGCAGATTCAGATAGGGCAGGCCGGCCAGGCCGTTCCGGGTCATATACATGACGCCCACGGCCTCGTCCCCGGGGCTCATGGCTACATAGAGATCGCCGTCCGCCATCGCACGGAGCAGGTTCTCATTCAGGCTGTCCCCCTCGGCGAAGTAGGCGTCGTACAGCTTGGAGCCATAAAAGACCTCCCGATACTCCTCGAGCCGCTCAGGCACGCCCTTTACCAGCGTAAACTTCATCTCCGCACACACTTCTTTCGGATGGATTTGAGGTCACCGCTCCGCAAGCGGCGCATAATCCGCGTGGGTTCCCACATACTTGTAGGCCGGGCGGATGATTTTGCCCATGTTGATGAGCTCCTCGATACGGTGGGCGCTCCATCCGGCCACCCGGGCCATGGCAAAGAGGGGGGTATAGAGCTCCAGGGGCAGATCCAGCATGTGGTAGACAAAACCGGAATAAAAGTCCACATTGGCGGATACGCCCTTATACATCTTCCGCTCCCCGGCGATGATCTCGGGGCCCAGCCGCTCCACCAGGGAGTACAACTCATACTCCTCCGTACGGCCCTTCTCCCGGGACAGCTTCTCCACAAAGGAGTGGAGCAGGTTGGCGCGGGGGTCGGAGAGAGAGTAGACCGCGTGACCCATACCGTAAATGAGGCCAGCTCTGTCAAATGCCTGCTTGTCCAGCAGGGCCTGGAGGTAATGGCGCACCTCGTCCTCGTCCTTCCAGTCCTTCACCTGCTCTTTCATGTCCTCAAACATTCGAATGACCTTGATGTTGGCGCCGCCGTGCTTGGGCCCCTTCAGTGAGGCCAGGGCGGCCGCCATGCAGGAGTAGGTGTCCGTCCCGGAGGAGGTGACCACATGGGTGGTGAAGGTAGAGTTATTGCCGCCGCCGTGTTCGGCATGAAGGGTAAGGCAGATGTCCAGCACGTGGGCCTCCCAGAAGGAGTAGGAGGAGTCAGGCCGCAGCAGGGAGAGGATGTTCTCCGCCGTGGACAGCTCCGGCTGGGGGGCGTGTATGTAAAGGCTGTTCCCGCTCTTGTAGGTGTAGGCCTGGTAGCCGTAGACGCTGAGTACCGGGAACAGGGCGATGAGCTGGAGACACTGGCGCATGACGTTGGGCAGGGAGATATCGTCGCACCGCTCGTCATAGGAGGCCAGGTTCAGCACGCTGCGGGCCAGGGAATTCATAATATCCTGGCTGGGCGCCTTCAGAATGACATCCCGCACGAAGTTGCCGGGCAGGGTACGGTAGTAGGCTAGCTGGTTTTTAAAGCTCTCCAGCTCCGCCGCGTTGGGCAGGCGGCCCAGCAGGAGCAGATAGGCGGTCTCCTCAAAGCCGAACCGCCCCTCCTTCAGCGCCCACGCCACCAGCTTCTCTACATCGATGCCGCGGTAGTAGAGCTTGCCGTCGCAGGGGATCTCCTGCCCGTCCACCATTTTTTTGGCGATGATGTCGGAGATCTCGGTCAGGCCCGCCAGAACTCCCTTGCCGTTGAGGTCGCGGAGGCCGCGCTTGACGTCGTATCTCACATAGTCCCCCGCGTCAATGCTGCTGTTTTGCAGGGACTGGGCCGCCAGCGCTTCAATCTCAGGGGTGATATCGCAGTAGTTTGGATTGCTCGCCATAGAAAACCTCCATTCTTCCGCTCTGCCTTGCGTACCGCAGAACGCCTTTGTGAAATGTGCATCTCTCCAATATAATCCAGTATAACATGTAATTGTTACCAGAATATGAATCCACACATAAAGTTTGATTCAAAAAACGGTGGACATGGTCCACCGTTTCTTCAGAAGAGATCCCGTTTTTTCAGGATAATAGCCACCACCAGGATCACCACGCCGGACAGGGCCAGCGGGAACCACCAGAACTGGTCCAGGGGCAGATTGGCTACGTTCATCCCGTAGAAACTGAAGAAGATATTTGGGATGGTCAGCAGGATGGTGATGGAGGTCAGCACCTTCATGATCACGTTCAGATTGTTGGAGATGACGGAGGCGAAAGCGTCCATCATGCCAGAGATGATGGAGGAGTAGATGTTAGCCATCTCGATGGCCTGGCGCACCTCAATGAGCACGTCCTCCAGCAGGTCGTGGTCCTCTTCATATAGGGTGATGATGCGGCCCCGGAGAATCTTTTCCAGGGTCACCTCATTGGCCTTGAGCGAGGTGTTGAAGTAGACCAGTGACTTTTCCAGATCCAGGAGCTGAATGAGCTCCTTGTTTCGCTGGGACTTGTAGAGCTGCCGCTCCATGTAGTTGTAGATCTTGTCAATCTGCTTCAGGTACTGAAGGAAGCGTTTGGCAACCTGCAACAGCATATAGAGAATGAAGCTGGTGCGCTTCTGGGTCTCGGCAAACCGCACCAGTCCGTCCTGGAAGTCCTTCAGAATGGAGGTCTCCTTCAGGCAGACGGTGATGATGTGCTTGTCGGTGACGATGATGCCCAGGGGCAGAGTGGAGTACACCACCGCGTCATCCTTCTCCACGGCGGGCACATCGATGATGATGAGGGTCTGTCCGTCCTCGGTGTCGATCCGGGAGGTCTCCTCCTCGTCCAGGGCGGCCCGGAGGAAGGAGGGCTCCACGCCCAACGTCACCGCTACGGTGTTCAGCTCGTCCTCGCTGGGATAGGTCAGGTTCACCCAGCAGCCGTCCTGCACGGAATCCAGCCGGGTCATTTTTCCTTGAATCGTTTTAAAAATAGAGAGCAACGATCTCACGCCTTTCTCGGCGCGGGCCCCTCAAAAGGGTATAAAAATCCCCGCACGCATTTGTCTTTGCCGCCTGTGCGGAAAATATCCTTTCTGCACAGGCCAAGCGGCGACACGGCGTGCGGGTCTACCGGACGGGCCGGTCAGCCGCAGAGCCAATGCGCCGCGCTCCATATGGGACATTCTCGACTCACAGGGTCACCGCTCACAGCGCATATCACTCCTTTTCCAGTATTGTCATTTGCTTTTTTATTATAAGCCCGTCCGGCGCAGATTGCAAGTAAAACGTCCGTTAAGGTGCATCCGTCCTATAAACCGGACCATTTTCGCTTTGATCTCTTCGGATCATTTTTAAAATGATCCAGAGAGATCCCGGATTGACAGGTCGATCGACTTTTGCTATACTGGGTCGGAAGGACGGTGAAAACATGCCCAAGACAATCGGAATTATCGACGCGGATCTGCTCGATAACGGGACCCGTCACCCCAACCTGGCTCTCATGAAAATCAGCGGCTATCAAAAGGAGCTGGGCAACGACGTCACCCTGCTGGAGGATTACTACTCCATTCCCAAATACGACGAGGTATATCTCTCCCGGGTATTTGATTTTACCAACGTACCCATTGATCCCAAGAACTATCCCAATCTGCACATTGGAGGCACCGGCTTTTTCTGGATGACCGCCCCGGACCTTCCCCTGGAGGTCGAACACCATATGCCCGACTACCACCTCTACGACGAATATGTGGGCAGGCAGATCGCCCGGGGCATCAAGCCCCAGACCTACAGCGACTACATGGACTACAGCATCGGCTTTACCACTCGGGGCTGCTTCCGCAAGTGCCCCTTCTGTGTCAACCAGAAGTATGACCATGTGTTCCGCCACTCTCCGGTGAAGGAGTTCTTCGACCCCTCCCGCAAGCACATATATCTGTGGGACGACCAGTTTTTCGGCTTTCCCAAGTGGCAGGAGGTGCTGGACGAGCTGGATGAAACCGGCCGCCGCTTTCAGTTCCGCCAGGGCCTGGATGTGCGTCTGATGACCGAGGAGAAGGCCAGGCGGCTGGCGAACGTGAAGTATCACGGGGACTATATCTTCGCCTTCGACCACATCAACGAGGCCGAACAGGTGGTGCGCGGCCTGAAAATTTGGCGGAGACACTCCGACAAGTCCACCAAGCTCTACGTGCTCTCCGGCTATGAGTCCCAGGGCGCGGAGGAGATCGCCTCCATCTTTGAGCGCATCCGTATCCTGATGGAGTACCAGTGTCTGCCCTACATCATGCGCCATGAGTACTACAACCGCTCTCCTTACAAAGGGATGTTCATCACCCTGGCCCGCTGGTGCAACCAACCCAGCTTTCTCAAAAAGAAGAGCTTCCGGCAGTTCTGCGAGGCCAACGGCCTGACCAGCTCCGCTTTCCGCTACATGTCTGAGTTCGAGCACGACCACCCCGATATTGCGAAGCAGTATTTTGATATCCGTTTCGACCGGCACGGCGCGTAAGGCGCCTGTTCCCTTCCCATACGTCCCAGCATCGGAATTTCAAGGCCGTGTGCCGCGTTTGGCGGCACACGGCCTTTTCCCCTTCTGTACGGCTATGGACGGAGGAAGGGGAAATAATTCATCCCCAGTTCGATGTAAATGCGCTGCTTGAGCAGCTCATACCGGTCCGCAATCGCCCCGTTTTCATAGCCCACTTCAATACCATGACCGGAGGAAATCAGCTTGGCCTTCATGTCGTCCCGGATATACCGCCCCGAAAAGACAATAATGGACGGGATGGGGGCCGCCATACAGTCGTCCAGGGCGTAGCTCAGCTTCTCGAAAGCCGAACCGCTGGTCTCCTGGAGCTTGGCCTCGATGGCCATGGAGCGGCAGTTCTGGGGGTTCATGATCACGATATCCAGCTTACGGGGTGTGCCGATAAAGCGCCAGCCGATGTATTTCTCCTCCTCGACCGCCAGTCCTTCGCCCCAGCCTCGGATATACTCTGCCAGAGCATGCCGGAAGTTGTTCCCGTTGTTGGGCATATAATCCCTCCTCCCATGTTCTTCCTCCATCATAGTGGATCCCATTTCCCGGGTCAATAGGCTTCCGGCCGCCAAACTAGAAAAAGCGCGCTGCGGAACATCAGCCCCGCAGCGCGCCGTCCTGGTTCTGTCCGGCACCGGTTCCGTCTGCCGCCCTCCGAACCTGCAAAAGCAGAGAGAGCATGCTAATACCCAGCAAAATATGACCAATGCCCGAGATTCCGGAAATGGAGGCATCCATTCCTCGGCTCAACTCATTTCCCAGCACCTGGCTCATCCCCCGCAGAAAGAATCCCAGCCCTGTGATATTGAGACCTAGTTGATAGACCAGCAGGAACTTCCCGCTGTTTCGGCTTGAGAAGGCAAATGTCTTTTCCAGCAGCATCAGGATAAGAAAAAACACCATTCCCAGTGCAAAATAGTGGGTATGCAGGAAAGACAGAGAGGTTCTGCCCGCAAAGCCGCTGAATTTGGTAAACTCCCTATAAAATACGCCCAATGCCATGGCAATCACCGCATAGACCATGGCCAACGTCGCAAAATGCCGCGCCAGTAAAATCTCTTTTTTATTCATCCGTACATACTCCTATCACAGCGGATACCGGAATTGGGTCCGCCGCCTATCGCCGGTTCATACAATCAGAAAGGGCGGAGCGAAGGCTCCGCCCTTTTCCGTATTCTGCTTGATTAGCCGAAGTAGCGCTTCAGCAGGCCCTCGAAAGCCTTGCCGTGGCGGGCCTCGTCGCGGGCCATCTCGTGGACGGTATCGTGGATGGCGTCCAGGTTGTGCTGCTTGGCCAGCTTAGCCAGCTCGGTCTTGCCGGCGGTAGCGCCGTTCTCGGCGTCCACACGCATCTCCAGGTAGCCAAACGGCTGCGCCGTTCGGCGCCGGACAGCGTGCAACAGCACGAATTGGGCTTCCTTCGGTGTTTTTGGTCATTTCCCCTCTTGCCACAATTGGATATTTTTCATTTGTGATGATTCCGTTTATTGCCACAAAAATCCACAACACAGGAGGATTTGACATGGCAAAGCAGAATGACGCAGGGGTCTACAAATTGAAAAATGGGAATTGGGGCTATCGTTATGTTGTGATGGTAAACGGCGTCCGCAAGGAGGCCAGGAAAACCAAAGATGAATTTGGTACGCCCTTCAAAACAAAACGGGAAGCAATGAAGGCGCGGCAAGCTGCCATTGACCGGGAACAGAACTCCCGCAAGCCCAAACCCACGGTACGGAAAACCATTCAGGAGGTCTATCAGGAATATTGTGCCACTGGCCGTAGTGATCGAGCCTACAACACCATCCGCAAGCAGGACAGCTTGTGGAAGAACCACCTTTCCGCTCGGTTCGGCAGCCACTTCGTGGATGAAGTCAGCGCGGCGGAGGTGGTGGACTATCTGACGGAGCTGTATTGCGGGCGGGGCCTCTCCTATCGCTACGTGGAGAGCTTTCTAAAGCAGTTCTATTTGCTCTTTGGTCAGGCGTATTCCCGGAACTACCTGGATGTAGATTCCTACAACAAGCTCTGTATCAACAAGGATACCAAAATCCACATGCCCAAACTGAAAACGGACGATGATCTGGATATTGTGGCGTTCAGCAAGGAAGAGCTTGCCGTGTTGGATGATTACTTCCACGGAACCAATGCGGAAACGGCGTACTTGCTGGGGCGGTATTGCGGGCTGCGTATCAACGAGTGCTACGGCCTAAAATGGTCAAATGTCGATGTAGTCAACGGAACGATCTTGATTGATCGGCAAATGCAATACCAGAACAGTCTTATCAAGTTGGTGCCGTTGAAAACCCGCAACGCCAAGCGCACCATCTACATGTGCAATAAATTGAAAGTGTATTTTCAAGAGCTGGCCGAGCGGCGGAAACAGGATATGCTCCAATACGCCGCCCTGAGAGAACAGAACCAGCGTATCATAGAGGACTTGGGCGGCAAGAAGATCTCTTCCACGGAGCTTGTGAACTGTCTGCCCGACGGAAAAATCCAGACGGTGAACTCCATGAAATACCCTTCACGGGAACTCAAAAGTAAATATCACATCATGTTCAAATATCACTACTTGCGGCATACTTATGGAACTATGATGGCGGAAATGAATACCCCCACCCATCTTCTTTGTAATCAGATGGGCCATGGAAATATCCAGGTGACGCAGCGATATTATATTGCTCTTTCCAGAATAGGTATTGATATTCTACGAGATAATCTAAATCGACTATAATTAACAACTTTTAAAAAGAATCAGCCAGAAAGAACAAGTCTATGGCTGATTCTTTTACTTTTTCAGATTATATCCTATATTTCCTCTATCAAAGCATATTGGGCACTCAAAAGGTTAGGTACATCTTTTCTCTTGGAAAGGCTGAATTCACGGATTGCGGCTGAGAGTGCGTCTCCGAAGGGATGATCCGATACTGCGACATTACATTTTTGGCAAGCCTCCAAAAAGTATTTATTTTTTAATACTTTATCACCAATATTTTTTGAAATAAACACATTTTCCGAATAACTAAAAATGATGTAATTTATCGCAGACAACTGTTCTTGTAGAGGTAATTTTTTAAGTTGCTTGTAAAATTTTCGGTACCGCTTCTCCCTACTATCAACAATCATCATTACTATACTCGTTTTTTCAAGTGGAAATACCGCTATATGAATGTCTTTCGTATGGTAATCAGGAGACATATTATAGATATCGTTAATTACGTTATCTTCAAAGTCACTCACCATTACTATTGGGCCCTGAAATGCAAATGGAACCACATAATCAAGCTGTTGATAATAGCATAAATAATACCAATCATCGTGATTACCTGCTCCTGCAATTTTTGCCCGCTTGAATTCTGACTCATATTCGACTAAATCCAAATCGATAATCTCAATGTGGTGCATTGCATAATCGTATGCATGAAACTGCTCCGCCATAATTGAATAAAGAGCGCGCTCTTCAAATCGTTTGCTTATCATTAACAAATAATTTTTCATCACTATCTGGGCCAGCATTTTACCTGTCGGAATTTTAGCGTAGGCTCCTGGATTTTCGTAATCTTGAAAAAGTGTTCCGTCGCATTCTCTACATATTAAGTGGAATGTTCCTGCATCATTTACGCCATTATCTTCGCCCAAAACAGGAAATTCGGCTTGAATCCCAGACATATATACTTTTCCTTCTGTTGCAACTCTCTTTAAACAAAATTTGGGAACAGAGTGTGAATTACAAAAGCTACTACACTCTTTCTTACAAATGTAACATGTTTGATGCTTTGCCCGTTGGCGTGACTTAGCATATATTCGGCTCATTTTTTTATTTACAGAAATTTTATTATCCAAGTATCGCTGCCGGTCATATTCGTCATCAAACCCTAACCGAAGCATTTCAATATTTTCCTCATACATTAAGTAAAATCCTTCCTTAGTTATCATAAAGGGATTTAATATTACAGACAAAATCTTTTATCATGCTAATTGTTTCGTTTGGAGCAATAATTTTTGCTCGCTTCCCAAATCCACACACCCATGCAAAAAACTGGTCACTAATTTCCACATCGGCGGTCACAACAAAATGCTCGTTGCCATCGGGTCTATAAAACACATCTTTGCCTGTCCCAAATCGCTCAATGGCCGTATCGAGCAAGTAGTTGCGAAAACGGATACTGACACGCTTCCGCTCGCCGCCAAACATAGAGAACACGCGGCGGGTATAACTTTCGATGTCGATTTTGGAAAACTCTTTTGCTCCCTCTCGCGATTCATTAAGAAGTTTTACTTCCTTCATTCGATCAACACGATATGTAGCGATTTGTGGTGCCTTTCTATTACCAGCAGGCCCATAACCCAGCAGATAATAATTCCCATCGTTTATTAGCAACTTGTAGGGGCTTACTTTGTAAATAGCCCCTTTGCGGCGCTCCACCTGTGTTATTCCGTCTTGAAGTGTATATTTCAAATATTTGAAGCTGATTTTCTGCGGGGTATGGGGCTTGCCGTCTTGCCTGGTAGCCATGGCCTGATTGATTTTTGAGATGATTGTCATGGTTCCCTTTTGGGTTGTTTTCACCCGGTCACATAAGAACACTTCCCGTTGAAGCTGCTCGGCCTGATAGGTGCTGCAAAACTCGCCCAGCGTGTCCACCAAATCTTTCGCTTGCCGGGCGGATATGAACTTTGCCGCATGGACGCACTCGGCCAGCAGCCGCAAATCGTCGAACTCAAATTGACGGGACAGCAGCCGGTATTTCCCGCCCTGTCCGCCTTCTATATCCATCCCAAACACATCCCGCAGGGCGGCAATATCCCGATAGATGGCGCGGCGCTCCGCTTCAATGCCGCACTCGTTTTTCAGATAGTCCACCACATCCCCGGCGGTAACAGCGTGGTTCTCGTCGGAGTTCTCCAAAAAGTATTTGGCAACATAGAGCGTTTTCACCTTTTGGTTTTCTGACTTTGCCATGTGCGCCGCCTCGCTTTCCCGTTCTTATGTCCAGTGTATCACAAAATCAGGAAAAAGGCAGCAGCAAAGAGTATTGGGGCCGCTCGTGTCGAGCGGCCCCAGGCTGTCAAATAAGCTGTGCGTGGTTCTGTATTGCTGTTTCGATCCGTTGTGGCTCAATACCGATATACCGCTGTGTAACGGCGGTGGAGCTGTGCTGCAATAGCCGCTGCACCAGAGCTATGTCATAGCCATTGGCCTTGTATATCTCCGTGGCATACCACTTGCGGAAGCTGTGAGTGCTGATCCCCTTATAGCCCAGGTAGTCGCACACGATATGGAGTTGCTTTTGTATGGCCCTCTCAGTGATGGGGAATATCAGGGCGTTTCGGTCTATGCAATTCCGCAAGCAATAATTCTCTATGTATTGCTGAATAACAAGCGGAACGGTGAACACCCGGCACTTGCCGGTTTTCTGCTCGGTGATCTCCAAGCGGTATCTGTCCCCGTCCCGGACAATATCGCAGAGCCGCAGCTTCAATATGTCGCTGACGCGCAAGCCCAAATTCCCTTCCAGCACCAGGGCGGTGGCTATCCGCTCATTTGGGCGGCAACCGCTGAACCCCTCTCGCATAGTCTGTATGATCTCCCTGTATTGCTCGGTGGTGAGCGCCTTGGTTTTCTTGTTCATGGTGGCCTCCATCGTCAAAAGTTCGTTTTTTGTGGTGGAAAAGTTCGTGTATTTGGGGTAGTAACGGGAAAATCCCGTAATTACTGGGTTTTGGTGTTCGTATAACATAGATTATACGAACTTTATGGTGGGCGGGGATTTCTCCCCGCCCTTCCCTGTCAACCGGCCAGTACCATCCGCTCGTTGCAGTCCAGGCAAGCGATATTCACCGCTTTGGTGGCCCGAACGGAATTCCCGCAGCAGGGGCAGATATACTTTCTCGTGCTGGACGGACGTGGCGGCAGGGTGGTTCCTGTGCCGCTGTGCGTCCCGGTGCCGGTGACCTGGAACCCGGCAAACTCGTTGCGGTTTATGAGAATGTCGGTCAAGCCGTTCTCCAATACGAAGTCCAGCAGCGCCTCGCCGGGGGCCGTGTGTGACCATCCGTATTTGTCGCTGTGGGTGACGGTCAGGCCGTGGGCCTCCGCCGCCGCTTTGAACTTCCGGTTGTGGTAGGTGTTGCCCCGGCTGCAATCCTGCACGCCGTTCTCGAAGTTGTAGTAGTGAACCATTTCGTGAAGCAGGGTCGCCGCCACTTCCTCGATGGGGCGGGCCAGTGTCCCGGCCCCGATATTGATTTCATGGGTGCCGCCCAGCTTGGAAACCCAGGTATCTTCCCGTAGGGAGAAGTGGCCGTAGGCGCGGGGCGTGGACTGGATGGTGATGGTGGGCCTTGAAAGTGCATTTTCAAAAAATTCAGCGTTCAGCAGGTCGAACACTTTGTTGAGATACCCGGCCACACGGTTATAGCTTGTCAATTCCTTCATGTCTTTATCTCTCCTGTTCTTGATTTTGGGGGGAGGGCAAGCTATAATGTTCTTGCCCTCTCCGTTTTGGTTTGGGTGGGAGTCCTTTGCCTGTAAGCTTTGGTCGGCAGTCAGGCAAGGGGCTTTTCTTTATGCGCTGATGGTGAAACGGCGGCTCTGGCTCTGCTTGGTGAAGGCTTTGTAGAGGTCGCCGTACACCTTCTTGAAAGCGGTGGTGTCGAAGCGGTTGGAGAGAACGGAAGTCCAGCGGACGATGTACTTTCCAGCGACCAGCTCTTCGGTGTCGCGCTCCATCATTTCGGCCTTGATGCTGTCCCGGATAGCTTCGGCCTCTACCTTGGCTTCTTCCATAATGGCCTCCCATTCATTCAAGGCCTCGATCTTGGCTACCAGTTCGTTCTTGCTCATAGTTCATTCTCCTTTGTTTTTATTGGGTCATTCCCCTTAACTGATTACATATTACACCTTTTCTAAGTGTAATTCAATTCGCAAAATACACAGGATTTACACCTAATTTATGTGTAATTTTAACACTTGAAAACAGTGTAATTCTGTGTTAGAATAAGGACAATGGAAGAGGAGCGCAATTTTTGACGCGCCCCGGAATGGAGGCCAAACATGCCGATCAGATACAAGGTTGATGTAATTGCAGCCCTGAAAGAAGCGGGGTACAATACTACCAGGATTCGGAAAGATAAGATCATGGGGGAGGCCATGCTGCAAAAAATCCGCAGCGGTCAAATGGTGTCGTGGGCCACGCTTGAAACCATTTGCGACCTTCTGGGGTGTCAACCCGGCGATTTACTGGAATACATCAAAGAGGCCCCAGAGGATAGGTAAATTGTGGGAGCTACGAAAGACTACTGATGTTGATTACAGTAGTACGAAAATCCAGCGCAGCGCGAAAAAACAGGAAGCGCGTCGTGACCTTCGCCACGACGCGACAGTTTTAAGGGAGGTTGCATCATGTTTGGAGACACAGATCTGCCCCTTGCCCTCATTATGGAAGAGATTTTAGGCTGGGAGAAGAAGCCCGATCAAAAGGATGAAGAAGAGGAAGAAAACCAGCAAAAAGACACAACTTCCAAGAAGTTTTGACATAAAAAGGAAAGATAATGTGTAGTTTTAATAACTATTTAAAAAATTAGGCCCACAAAAGAGGGATAGGAAATGGGAAATGACATATATTCAGGATTAAAATTAACACCAAATGTTTTCAAGCAAATTCTCTTAATTCTTTTTGACGGAAAACAGTTTGAACGACAAGAAGCAATTCAACAAGTAAAGGCATATTTTAGTGAACATGGCGGATATTTAGAGAACAAAAGCTATATTCAGACTTTTAAGGCAGCAGCAAAGGGGCTGAAACCAAATGGAATGATAAATATAGGTTATGGGATGTGGCGTATCAATTATAAGGAACAAACAGTTGAAATTGTTCCAACGCAACAAAGTGTAGCACCTACCTATACTGCTGACAAAGAAATAGGTGTTGGCGACAGTGCTGTTTATGTTTACTACTATTCAGCATATTGTGAACTTGCCAAATTAAAAAACATAAACATCTGGGAATGCAAAATTGGTAGGACTGACCGAGATCCGCTTGAGCGCATCTTTTCTCAAGCGGGAACTTGTTACCCAGAAGTACCACATTTAGCTCTAATTATTCGCTGCCCCAATTCAGCGCAATTAGAGTCAGCATTACACGAAATATTGCGTTTTAAAAACCGCTGGTTGAAAGATGCACCAGGCGATGAATGGTTTTTGACTTCACCTAAAGAGGTAGAGAACATCTACACAAGTATTCTGGCTGAGAGCCCCAATTTATAAAAAAGAGAAGTCGGAGAGAAGTTTCAATAACTTCCTCCGACTTTTTGCATTTATTTGAAATAATGCTTGATCGTCTTATCCAGCTTCTCTTGGAACGCCTAGGAAAGCTCCTGTTCGGCCTTGGCGGTGATCTCCTTGGTGCTGCTGTCAATCACGCTTTTTGCCACAGCGTCCACCAGATCGCGCCGCTGCATGAGAAAATCATAGAAGCGCTGGCGGCGGCTCTGTTCGTCCTGCCATTCCGCCTTTGCCTGCTTGTAATTTTCATAAGCATTTGGAGCGGAACCGCTCTGCGCCGCAAGCGCAGCCTCTATCCAGGTGATACGATTTGCGCTGTCATGACGCTCGAAGTCCTGCAAAATCTAAAGTAATTCTTGAAACATGGCTGTTTCCTCCTTCTGATAATTTTGAATATACACTTTCAAGTGTGGAAGCGGTAGATGTACCATACCCCGTGGGGAATATACTTTTCTTTTATCCCCCTCGGGGTGTGGTACATCGGCGGCAGTTTCACTTGAAATTCTTTCGGTAAATGAACTTGCGTTCCGGCGTCCGGCGTTTGGTGTCTACAATCAGCTTGTCCCGGAGCAAGTTGGAAATGGCATTGTGGCCGTAGCCCAGCGCCTTCAAATCATCCCTGGTAAAATCCCCGTCCGGCAAGGTCTTTCTGGCGCGAGCGGCTACCTTGTTTTTGCCCTTCTCCTTGTTTCTGGCGGCGTTGGTTTCGTGGTTGTATTTTGCCATCTCGTCGGGGTCTTTCAAATCCCGGCTGTCCACCAACTCAACATCTGTATTGTAGTCAATCACAAACTTGTAGTCGGCGGCGGGTATTGCCCCGGACAATGGAAATAGAGCGGAACCGCTCACAAGGTAATCCCCCACCCATTCTGTTATTGCTTTTCGGTCTGCTGCTGCAAGGGTAAGCCGCTTTCCGTCCTGGTAGTACAATGCAGGGAAAATCTGTTTCTTTACCTTGTTGTAGGGAAGGCAACCATTTCGGTAACGGTCAAGAATTTCAATCAGCTATTTTTGCCAGCACTCCCAGGTCATTGACTGCCCTTCAAAGATCGCTTTGTCCTCCTGATAGTCCACAGAATAGCACCATGTATGTTGCGCGGCGGCATCCAGCTTCATTCCCACGCCAAAGGTCACGAGCTTGGCTAAACCATTCGGCCAGCGCAAGCGGGACAGCAGATCGTCAGCGGTTTTGTTATCCTCTTCCTTCCAGCATAGAAGAGTCAGCGCCGTATTATCCAGTTCATCCACTTCCACCAGCTCATACTTTGCCGTTAAAACCTCATACCCGAGCTTGGTACGCTGTCCGCTGGTCAGCCATAACACATTGTCCGCCGCTTGCCCTAGAAACTTCACTCGTTTTTTGATCTTGTTGTAGCGGTCAGGATAGGCCCGCTTGAAAAAATCCTCTCGTTTCGAGCGGCTACTATTCCAGACAATCCAATGCGCCGTCCTTTGCTTGCCGTCCTCTTCCGTCGTGACATTCTCCCAGGCAATGGGCAGGCCGCGGAAGGTCGGTTCAGCGGCAGTGGTTTCTTCCAGCGCGGTAATCCGCTCTTCTTCTGCAACCAAATACCATGCTTTGGCTTCATTTTCTTTTTCAATCTACTTTTTGGTGGGCTTAGTCAGATCATATTCTTCTATTATCCAATCTCCTGGCGACTGATAATGAGGAAACATGGGGTATTCGATAGCGGCTGCCTCATTCCATGCTTGAATAAACCAATAAAACTGAAAGCCCTCTTCCATAAAATACGGCAAGTATCGACTGTCAATAGAATATTCTTTAATAACAGTTTTATAGTATTCTTCCAAATCATTATCTGACCATTCATCGACCCGTGGCGAAACCATTCCGCGCGCAAATTTAATGAAATATTTTACAAAAAGTTTCGTATGACAGGCCCAATAAAGCCTATCTTCTGGTCGCTGAGCAGAATTTAATAAATATGGATTTCTACTTTGAAAAAATTCATATGTTTCAGCTGCATCTACTATTTCTTGTGGATTATCTATATAATTCAACCATTGATGGTTTAGGTTATATTTCTCCATACATTGTTGGAGCTTTTGCAAAGTTTCTTCGCTATCCCCTGCCTGTCTCTTATACACATCTCCGAGCCCACGAGACCGGAGCCTAT
>OWID01000145.1_pt1 | contig 34458 bp, 30 predicted proteins | sample 1732661 | NCBI WGS metagenome assembly OWID01 (sample SAMN05065739, study PRJEB22554) | human gut metagenome | biome: ENVO:2100002; feature: ENVO:00000062; material: ENVO:00002003 | host: Homo sapiens | place: USA
ACGAGATAGGCTCCGGTCTCGTGGGCTCGGAGATGTGTATAAGAGACAGGGTAGGGTTTGGGACAACGTCCCAACTTATTAAAATAATTTATATAAAACCGATAGAGGCAGTAAAGCTGTTTCGATGCTGCCGAGGCCCGCATACCTGCTTTGTGCATTACCATTCTTTTTGTGATGCGGGCACGAGAATGGGCGTTGCCCATTCTCCGAACTTTGGAGAAACTGCTTGCATTGCTCTTGTACCCGTGTCCTTGCTAAAAGAAAAGTGCTTGTCCCTCTCACCAGCCTCATAAAATTTCTCTTTTTCCACCTCTCAAAAGCAAATTTCCACCCTGCAAAGATGCAGCTACCCCGATTTTTACAGTGCAAATCCGCCAGTAATTTGCTTTTTCGCAGGCTCAAATTTGAAATCCTGCAAAAAAATGCGGATTTGATAAATGTTTAACGAAAAAGTTCTTGCTAAATTCTCCAATACCTCTTATAATAGGACAAGAGACGATCATTTATTTTTTGAAGTCCATAATCTGAAAGGAGTTACCGATATGAATTATTCTCATGAAGTAGAGAGAATGTGCCCCATCGCAAAGGGTCCACACCATGGTCCGGCTCCGATTCCGGAAGAAGGAAAATGGGTCAAGGCATATCAGATTTCTGATATCTCCGGTCTGTCCCACGGCATTGGCTGGTGCGCTCCGCAGCAGGGCTGCTGCAAACTGACACTCAACGTTAAAGACGGTATCATTCAGGAGGCTCTGGTGGAAACACTGGGCTGCTCCGGTATGACCCACTCCGCTGCAATGGCTGGCGAGATCCTCCCAGGCAAAACTTTGCTGGAAGCACTCAACACCGACCTTGTCTGCGATGCAATCAACGTTGCAATGCGTGAAATCTTCAAACAGCTGGCATACGGCAGAACCCAGACCGCATTCTCCGAGGACGGTCTGCCGATCGGCGCAAGCCTGGAGGACCTTGGCAAAGGTCTGCGCTCCCAGGTTGGTACCATCTTCTCCACCGGTGCAAAGGGTGTTCGTTACCTCGAGCTGGCAGAAGGCTACATCCTGTCGGTTGCTCTGGATGAAAACAACGAGGCAATCGGTTATAAATTTGTCCGCGTAGGCAAGATGCTCGAAGCAATCCGCCACGGCATGGATCCAAAAGAAGCATACGAGAAGAACATCGGTACCTACGGCCGCTATGAAAACGCACCGAAGTACATCGATCCTCGTGAAGAATAAGAGATAGGAGGGAACTACATCATGGCTAAATTTGAAGGACAGGAAAGAAGAATGCCTAAAATTGAGGCAGCTCTGAAAGAATATGGAATGACCTCCCTGGAAGAAGCCAGAGATCTCTGTCTCTCCAAGGGCATCGACGTTGAGTCGATCGTCAAAGGCGTACAGCCAATCGCATTTGAAAATGCAGTCTGGGCTTACACCCTGGGCGCTGCAATCGCACTGAAAAAGGGTATCACCAAAGCTGCTGATGCTGCAGAGGCAATCGGTATCGGCCTGCAGGCTTTCTGCGTTCCAGGTTCGGTTGCAGAAAACCGCAAGGTAGGTCTTGGCCACGGCAATCTGGGCGCAATGCTGCTCAGAGAGGAAACAAACTGCTTCTGCTTCCTGGCTGGTCACGAATCCTTCGCAGCTGCTGAAGGCGCTATCGGTATCGTAAGAACCGCCAACAAAGCAAGAAAATCTCCTCTGCGCGTTATCCTCAACGGTCTGGGCAAAGATGCTGCATACATCATCTCCAGAATCAACGGCTTTACCTATGTTGAGACCAAATACGACTACTTCACCGGCGAGCTGAGCGTTGTCCGTGAGGTTGCATTCTCGGACGGCGACAAGGCAAACGTAAGATGCTACGGCTGCGACGACGTTCAGGAAGGCGTAGCGGTTATGCAGAAGGAAAAGGTTGACGTTTCCATCACCGGTAACTCCACCAACCCAACCCGTTTCCAACATCCTGTTGCAGGTACCTACAAGAAATGGTGCGTTGAAAACGGCGTAAAATACTTCTCGGTTGCATCCGGCGGCGGCACAGGCCGTACTCTGCACCCAGATAACATGGCTGCTGGTCCTGCTTCCTACGGTATGACCGACACCATGGGCAGAATGCACTCCGATGCACAGTTTGCAGGTTCCTCCTCCGTTCCGGCTCACGTTGAGATGATGGGTTTGATCGGTATGGGCAACAACCCGATGGTAGGCGCTACCGTTGCATGTGCAGTTGCTGTCGAAGAAGCAAACAAATAAGTTCGGTGAGACTTTTCACCGTTTTGACAGAGCTTTGTGGAAAATCCACAGGGCTCTGTTTTTTTATGTTGAGAGGAACAGCAGACAAACAACGGGCATCCATGTTATAATAATTCTTAGAAAGACCAAAACAGGATGGGAGGAACGGAAGATGGAGCAAAAAAGAAGGTATTATGAAGCCTATGAGGAACGCTATCGGCAGGTGCATGAGGAAGGGCTCCAGTGGGCGTCCGATTCTCCATCCGAAATTGTAGGACAGGTCATCCAAAAATACCGGATCACAAAACAGGCTCAAATGCTGGAAATCGGCTGTGGCGAAGGAAGAGATGCAGCTCACCTGTTAAAAGAGGGCTATCACCTGCTGGCGACCGATCTTTCAGGGGAGGCGATTGCTTATTGCAGGGAAAAATATCCTGACTTTCGGGAAAACTTCTGCACGCTGGACTGCCTGAACGAAAGGTTAGAGCAGAAATTTGATTTTATCTATGCGGTGGCAGTTCTGCACATGTTTGTGCTGGAAGAGGACAGAAGGAAATTCTATCAGTTCATCGGCGAACACCTAAAAGAAAACGGGATTGCTTTGATTGGAACGATGGGAGATGGAAAGATGGAGGTCTGCTCCAATCCCGAGGAGGCATTTACCTTACAGCGCAGAACCCATGGGCAAACGGGAAGAGAAATGATGCTTGCAGGAACCTCCTGCCGCGTCGTGAGCTTTGATACTTTCCAGCAGGAAATTCACAGTGTAGGACTCAAAGAGCTGGAAATGGGGCTGACATCCATTCTGCCGGATTTTCCAACAATGATGGTTGCTGTTATCAAGGCAGAAAAATAAGGTATAAGATTCCAAGGGGCAGAAGGACTGTACTTGTTGGCACTTTGTTGTTTTTCAGATGAAATTTTCTGATGCACGCTTTGGTAAGAAGTGGCGAAACGGTGCTTCAACAGGCTGAGGAATCTGCGAAAATCATGGATTAAAAGAGAAAGCACAAAGCAGTTTGCTCAATTTTTGTCAAACTCTTTGTGCTTTCTTTCCTGTTTGCGTCGGTGACAAAAAGATGTATAATAGTAGGACAGGAAAAATCAAACGCAATGGAGGAAATTATGTACAATCCAAATCAAAATGGGGCAAAAAACCTGATCTTGCAGCTGATGGGCGGCATGGTCGGCATCGTTTTGCTGACGGCAATCTGCTTTTTGCTGCTGTACGGTGTGCCGGTCAGAGGAATGCCCAAGGTGGATGACATTGTATCAGCACAGGTGACGCTGGGAGACAAGAGCTGTGAGGTGCAGCCGGAGGATATGCAGATTGCGGCAGACCTTGCCGGCGGGCTCAAGTGCTGGTTTGGAGAAGCGGACCAGACGGTTCCCGAGGCGACCATCACCTATCAGATGAAGGACGGCAGCACCATCGTCGTGGGTGCAGATGCAGATACCATTTACAAGGATGGAACATTTTATGCACCAAAGGGAAACAATGGAGAACTGTTCTACAATGTGGTAGAGGGCATCTTTTTTTCATAAAAGGTAAAACAAGGAGAGAGCAAAAATGAGATATGAAAATCAGGGAAAAGGCGGCGTCAAAAAATGGATTGGAATCTTTATCGGCTGTCTGCTGGGAGCGTTTATCGCGCGCACACTGGTGTACGGTTTTCCCATTTGGGGAATGCCGGATGAAGAAAAGCTGGTAGCGGCTACGGTGGAGATTGCAGGAGAGAGCGTGGAGGTCTCGCAGGAGGATCTTTCGCTGGCGGCAGCATTGGCCGGCGGTCTGCGCTACTGGGGCAATGTGGAGGAGGAAACCATGCCGGAAGCTGTCATCACCTATCAGATGGAGGATGGCAGCACCATTGTCGTCGGTGCTGACGAGGACACCATCTATAAAGACGGAAAATATTATCGCCCGCGCGGTGACTGCGGCGCCTTTTTTGCAGATGTAGCCAAGGCGATTTTAGCCGACTGGCATGAATAAAGGGGAAGGTCCCCTATTTTGATAGAGGGAAGAGGATGCAAGATGAAAACATTGATTTTTAATGGATCTGCCCGAAAAAACGGCGATACTTATGCGCTGATCAACGAGCTGACCCGCCAGCTGGAGGGAGAGTATCGGGTGGTGGATGCCCACACCTGCGGCATCCATGCCTGCTGCGACTGCCGGTACTGTTGGGAGCACGAAGGCTGCTGCGTCAAGGATGGATGGGATGAGATTGACGCCTATCTGCGGGAGTGTGACAACGTTGTCATCGCTTCGCCGGTCTATTTCTGCGAGATCACCGGTCCGGTGCTGAGCGTGCTCAGCCGCCTGCAGATGTACTGGGCATCGCGCAATTATCGTCATCAGCGCCTGCTGCAAAAACCAAAGCGCGGAGGAATGCTGTTGGTCGGCGGCGGCAAGGGAACAGCCACCTCGCCGATGAACACCTCGGCAGTACTGCTGCGGCAGATGAATGCAAAAGAAATCTTTGATCCGGTCTGCTGTTTTATCACCGATACCTGCCATGCGATGGAGTCTGAGGAAACGGTGAAGGAAGTAAAACAGCTGGCAGATTTTCTCAACCGAAAAGACTAAAAACAAAAAGAGCGCCCTGTGCGCTCTTTTTGTTTTGGAGAGAAAAGTCGCGGGTTGTCAGCGGAAAAGAAGGAAGATTGTCTTTCTATGAAAGAACAAGTGGTGACATAAACGTACAAACGGAAACGACAAATAAAAAGCTTCTTGTGCATAATCACGATGAAAGAGGGTGAAATAGCTTTTAGAATTGCTTCTACCCATGATTTTTGTGGGCATATTGTTCAATTTTTGACGATAATTTATCTCGAAAGGATAAAAACATTGTGATTAGTTTAGATTCTAACATTGTTGTGTGCGCAATATGAACAAAATTGAAGCAAGTTATTAATATTCTATGGACAAATATGTAAAATTAAGTTATAATGAAATCACCAAGCAATCACCAACAATTTAAATGTTGAGGAGGAAAAATGTATGGAAGCTTTTATGGATCAATTGAACCAAGTCGTAGTGGCTTTACAGGGTGTCCTGTCCGGTAAAATCCTGGTAGTGCTGCTGGTAGGTACCGGTATCTGGTTTACTGTAAGACTTGGCGGTGTACAGTTTAGAGAATTCGGTCACGCATTCAAAGCTGTATTTGGAAACATTAAACTCAATGGTGAAAAAGCTGGCAAAGACGGTATGTCTTCGTTCCAGTCTCTGGCAACAGCGATTGCTGCTCAGGTAGGTACAGGTAACCTGGCTGGTGCTGCTACCGCAATGGTAATGGGTGGTCCTGGTGCTATCTTCTGGATGTGGGTTTCCGCTATCTTCGGTATGGCAACCATCTTCGTTGAGGCATCTCTGGCACAGAAATATAAGACAGTTGACGATTCCGGCGAGGTTACCGGTGGTCCTGTTTACTATATCCGTGCTGCTTACAAAGGCACATTTGGTAAAGTTCTGGCAGGCATCTTTGCTGTTCTGATCACTCTGGCACTGGGCTTCTTTGGTAACATGGTTCAGTCCAACTCGATCGGCGATGCTTTCAAAGGCGCATTTGGTGTTCCACCAGTTGCAGTCGGCGTAGTTGTAGCTATTCTGTCCGCATTTATCTTCCTTGGCGGTGTTGGTCGAATCGCATCCGTTACTGAAAAGATCGTTCCAATCATGGCAGCTTTCTATATCCTGGGCGCTCTGGTACTGATCATCATGAACGCAAACATGATCCCAGAAGCAATCAGACAGATTTTTGTCGGCGCATTCAACCCAGAAGCAGCTCTCGGCGGTTTTGCTGGTGTAGCAGTTTCTAAAGCTATTCAGTTTGGTGTTGCTCGTGGTCTGTTCTCCAACGAAGCTGGTATGGGTTCTACTCCACATGCACACGCTGTTGCAAAAGTTAAACATCCTTGCGATCAGGGTATGGTTGCTATGATGGGTGTATTTATTGATACTCTGATCATCCTGAACCTGACTGCATTCTCCGTACTGTGTACTGGTCAGCTGACCGAATACAACCAGCCACTGAGCGCAGCTGCTCTGACTCAGGCTGCATTCACCTCTGGTTTCGGTTCCTTCGGCGCTATCTTTATCGCAATCTGCATGTTCTTCTTCGCTTTCTCCACCATCATTGGCTGGTACTTCTTCGGTGAGAAGAACGTAAGATACCTGTTCGGCTCCAAAGCTGTAAAACCATACGCAATTCTGGTAACTATCTTCATCGTTATCGGTTCTGCTCTGAAAGTTGACCTGGTTTGGAACCTCTCCGACCTGTTCAACAGCTTGATGGTAATCCCGAACGTACTTGGTCTGTGGGCTCTGTCCAACGTTGCAAAAGACCTGTATGCTGACTGGAAAACCCAGAAACCTGCAAAGGTTAAATAAGAAACCTGAAAATTCACGATACATGTCTATCTGAGGAAAAGGCACCCAATAGGGTGCCTTTTCTTTGTGCTTTTTTAAAATGATGGGCAGAGTGCTAAAAAACGGCACGCATTCTCTGTTTAATTTGATGGTGTTTTCTCCATTTTCGCACTTTAATTTAGAGAGGATGACAAGATTTTATTCAGAGATGAAAAAATAGTGTTTTTCACTTGAAAACAATCGGGATAGTTTCTATAATTTGAGCGTGGGAAATCCCGATTTTATTATTTTATAAAGGTGATGAGAGTATGCAGGAGAAAACAAAGCAGTGGCTGAAGGATTTTGTCATCTTGAATGTAGGTACAATTATTACCGCAGCAGGTACCTATTTTTTCAAGTTTCCAAATAATTTCTCAACCGGTGGTGTCACCGGTCTGTCGGTCGTTTTGACCCATTATTATCCGAATCTGAGCAACGGAACCATCGTTTCGGTCATCAATATTGCGCTGTTGGTCGTTGGTTTGCTGCTGTTGGGAAAAGGCTTTGGATTTAAGACGTTTTATGTTACCATCGCTTTTTCGGCGGTGCTGAAGGTGATGGAGGTTCTGTGGCCGATGACACAGCCGCTGACCGACCAGCCGTTTATGGAGCTTTTGTTGGGCGTCTTTTTGCCGGCCTGGGGTTCGGCAATGCTGTTTAATATTGGTTCCTCCACCGGCGGTACCGATATTATTGCCATGATCGTCAAAAAGTATTTTAAATGTCATATCGGCAAGGCATTATTGATCGTCGACTTTTTTATCACCATTATGACCTTTGTTGCCTTTGGTCCAACGACCGGTCTGTTCTCGATGGTCGGTCTGATTATCCGCTCCTTTGCCGTTGACTTCTTCCTGGAGGACATGAACACCTACAAGTCCTTCACCATCATTACCGACAAGCCGGAAGCAATTTACGATTATATCACCAATACGCTGCACCGCGGCGCCACCATCTATAATGCAGAAGGTCTGTTTAAACATACCGACAAGACGGTTATCCTGACAGCCCAGAGCAAAAAGCAGGGTGTGAAGCTGCAGGAGGTTATCAAGCAGACCGATCCGCATGCCTTCGTTTTGATCAGCAACACCAGCGAAATCATCGGAAAAGGCTTCCGCGGCGGTAACTAATCTCTATAACCATTGCAGAGGATTGCGAAAAGTAAATGGAATGAAAAAGGGCATCTTTATAAGAAGTATGCCCTTTTTTGTACTTTTTTCGTTGACGTGATGCCGATAGATTGATAAAATGATAGGAAAGAAAAGAGAACAGGTGTGCCGATTTTGATAAGGCATGGGGAAGCCTCAAATCAGCCACGGAATAGAAAAGGGAGAGCAGTATGGAATTATTGAAACAAAGAATCTTGAAGGATGGCAACGTAAAAGAGGGCAATGTGTTGAAGGTGGACAGCTTTTTGAATCATCAGATGGATATTCGTCTGTTGGATGAGATCGGAAAGGAGTTTCGCCGCCGTTTTGATGGCCAGGGCGTCAACAAGATTTTGACCATCGAGGCATCGGGCATCGGCATTGCGGTTGTGGTTGCACAGCATTTTGATTATGCGCCGGTCGTTTTTGCGAAGAAGAGCAAGTCCAAAAATCTGGACGGAGAGCTGTATACCTCGCAGGTAACCTCTTTCACCCGCGGCACCACCTTTGATGTGCAGGTTTCCAAGAAGTACCTCAACCCAGGCGACCGCGTGCTGATTATCGACGATTTTCTGGCAAAAGGTCAGGCAATGATGGGACTGCTGGATATTGTAGCGCAGTCGGGCGCCGAGACGGTCGGATGTGGCATTGTCATTGAAAAAGGCTTCCAGGAGGGTGGCCAGATGCTGCGGGAGCGCGGAATTCATCTGGAATCGCTGGCAATTATCGACCGTTTTGAGGATGGTCACGTTGTGTTTAGAGATAAATAAGCAGGCTGAGCCTGCACGCAGTTCGCGTTGTCGGTTGAGAGGGAAGTCGGAAGCTCCGCTCGCTATAACAAATCTACCCGACAACAAAATAAGATCGCCGCAAGAGGGGAGGATATTTGGTATGAGAATGTATGACCTGATTGAAAAGAAAAAACTTGGTCATCCGCTGACCGCACAGGAAATTGACTGGATGGTACAGGGATTTACGGCGGGAAAAATCCCCGATTATCAGATGTCCGCCTTTTTGATGGCGGTCTGCTTTCAGGGGATGAATCTGCAGGAAACTACCGTGATGACCCTTTCGATGGCACACTCCGGCGAAATGTCCGACCTGTCCGCCATCCATGGAGTGAAGGTGGATAAACATTCTACCGGCGGCGTCGGCGATAAAACCACTTTAATTGCGGCTCCGATGGCTGCTGCCTGCGGTATCCCTGTGGCGAAGATGTCCGGTCGCGGCCTTGGATTCACCGGCGGCACGGTGGATAAACTCGAATCCATCCCAGGCTATCAGACTGCGCTGGATCGGGAGGAGTTTTTCTCGATCGTCAATGAGATTGGCATCTCGCTGATCGGTCAGAGCGGCGCACTGGCTGCCGCCGACAAAAAAATCTATGCGCTGCGCGATGTGACTGCCACGGTGGACAGTCTGCCGCTGATTGCATCGAGCATCATGAGCAAAAAAATTGCCGCCGGCGCTGACGCCATTCTGTTGGATGTCAAGACCGGCAGCGGCGCATTTATGAAGACGGTGGAGGATTCGGTCGCACTGGCGCAGACGATGGTCGGCATTGGTGAACAGGCCGGACGAAGAACCGTCGCTCTCATCACCGATATGAATACACCGCTGGGCGATACGGCAGGCAACGCCATCGAAGTGGTGGAGGCCATCCAGACACTGCGCGGAAAAGGTCCGCAGGACCTGACCGAGCTGTGCATCCATCTGGCGGGCAACATGCTGTATCTGGCAGGCAAAGGAACGCTGGAGGACTGCCTTGCAGACGCCAAGCGTTCGATTGCGGACGGCAGCGCCTATGAAACCTTCTGTCGGATGGTGCAGCGGCAGGGCGGAGATCTGTCCTATGTACAGGAACCGTCCAAATTCCCGACAGCGCCGGCTTTTGCTGTGCTGGCGCCGCAGGACGGCTATCTTGCCGCGATGCTGACCGAGGAGATCGGTGCAGTGGCGGGCATGCTCGGTGCAGGCCGCGAAAAGAAAGAGGACAGCATCGATTCGGCGGCAGGCATCCGCTTTGTCAAAAAGACAGGCGCACAGGTGCAGCGCGGTGAGGTCATTGCACAGCTGTACACCCATCGGGAGGAAAAGGTGGCGGAGGCGACCGAACGTTATCTGGCGGCGCTGAGCTGGTCAAACCAGCCGCCGAAGCCATCCAGACTGATTCTGGCAAGAGTGACGGCGGAGGGCGTAGAAAAGAAGTAAGAACAAAAGTTTTTTGTCAAACTTTTGTACACAAAAGTTTGCGAGGGTTTGGGGCGAGTAGCCCCAACTTATCAAACAATAAAATAAAAAATCGATAGGGGCAGCAAAGCCGTTTCGGTGCTGCCGCACGACAGTGCGGTTTTGCGAAAGCAAAACAACAAATAACAAATAAAAAAACGAATATTGAAGAATATTTATAAATAAAGACAGGGCTATCTACCTTCAAAAATCATCCACCGGATAATTTTTGAAGGATAATCTGTGCTTACAATCACTTCTTGAAAACTTTTTTCTTGTAAAAAGTTTTCAAACTTTCAAAAATACGCCTGACGATAAAGGCCTTTCGCCTTCTGCGGAAGGCGACCAAAGGCGTTGCCTCTGGACACCACCACCTTTTGGAAAAGGTGGACGAAAACTTTTGCTTTTTCACAATTTGTGCATAAAAAGAAGGACTCCATTTGGAGTCCTTTTTTTATGCTTATTTTACTTCGCGGATAATGCCGATTGGGGTCTGTTCCAGAGACTGACCGAGCGGGTTGTCCTTGAGGATTTTGACCAGCAGGTCGCGGTCCATCGAGCTGTGGGAGATGCCGAGGATCTGGCCTTCCAGGTCGTTGATGTCGGTGATGGCAACCTTGATGCCGCCCAGACGCTGAGACATCTTCTGTGCGGTTTCATCTGGATCAGCAGGGCCGAGTACAACATAGTGGTTGTATGGCGGCAGGGTGTAGTCGCATGGGCCGTCGATGGAGCGAGCCTTGTAGCCGGCAATCTTGTAGAACCAGCCGCGTTTGTGGAACAGCTTGCCTACTGCAGATACCGCAGCTGCAAACAGGATGCGCGGAGTACCGCACTCCTGCAGCGCCATCTCCATTGTTTCAGGAATACCCAGACCGATGCCGTATGGGGTTTTGAGTACAAATTTGCACAGGAATTTTGCCAGCGGACGCGGATGGATGTCCTTCATCGGGATCGCACGCTTCTGGGTGCAGGCAACGGCTTTCTCGGTCATGAACACGATGTCGTCCGGTTTGGCGTATGGTTTTGCATATTTTTCGATGACGTCGCATACATCATCTTGATCGGTGATAACATGGGTGCGGATGGCAAGACGCTGGTATTTGACGCCGTCCACCTCGATAATTTCGTTTTTTCCTTCGTTTACGATGTAGTTTTCTTCGCTCATCTGTTTCACAATCCTTTCGGGATGAAAATCCTTTTTGAAAAAACAGGCAGAACATGCCCGTTTAGAATACCTTTATTTTACCCCAAATGATGCACAAACTCAATATAAGGGGGATTTTTTTGACAATACTTTGTAAAAGGTGGCAATTTCCCGGGGAAAATGGCTTTGCTTTTCAACAGGAACACCAGAGAATCACAAGGGGAAATATTTTACACGACAGATGGAAAAAATGCCTTTTCATCCCCTGGAATCTGTTATATAATGGAGAATGTAAAAATCGTTGGACGACGTTGGAGAGTGTGGGAAGATGGTCTTTTCAAATTTATTTTTTATTTATCTGTTTTTGCCGCTCAATTTGATTTTATACTTTATATCTAAGAATAAAACCTGGCGCAACGTGGTGTTGCTGTTGTTTTCGCTGTTCTTCTATGCCTGGGGCGAACCGGTCTGGGTGTTTTTGCTGATGATTACCGCCTTTTTGGACTACCTGTGGGCGCGGTGCATCGAGTATTTTAAGCAGAGCGGAAACAATTTCCGCGCAAAGGTGGCGCTGGCAGCCTCGCTGGTGTTTGACCTTGGAATGCTGGGCGTCTTTAAATACAGCGGCTTTGTGGTCGAAAACATCAATCTGCTGACCGGACTGTCGCTGCCGGTGCCGCAGATTGCGCTGCCCATCGGCATCTCGTTTTATACCTTCCAGACCATCAGCTATGTGGTGGATGTCTACCGCGGACAGGTTGCCGCACAGAAGCAGTATTACAAGTACCTGATGTACCTGTCCAGCTATCACCAACTGGTCGCAGGTCCGATTGTACGATACAGCGACGTTGCCGCCGAAATCGAAAATCGCCGAACCACTGCCCGTGATATGAGCGAGGGAATCACCCGCTTTTGTGTCGGATTGGGCAAAAAAGTGCTGGTGGCAAACGTCGCCGGCAAGCTGGTGGCGCAGTATCTGGATGCGCCGCTCGACCAGCTGTCGGTGGCAGGCGCCTGGTTTGGAGTGCTGCTGTACGCGCTGCAAATTTACTATGACTTCTCGGCCTATTCGGATATGGCGATCGGTCTGGGTCGGATGTTCGGATTCCACTATCGGATGAACTTTAACTATCCCTATATCTCCAAGTCGGTCACCGAGTTCTGGCGCAGATGGCATATTTCGCTGAGCAGCTTTTTCCGCGATTATGTCTACATCCCGCTGGGCGGCAACCGCCGGCATCAGCTGCTGAACATCGCGGTGGTCTGGTTCTTGACCGGACTGTGGCACGGTGCCAGCTGGAATTTTATCCTGTGGGGTGTCTTCTACGGGGTATTGCTGATGATCGAAAAGCTCGGTCTGCTCAAGGTTCTGGAGCGGCTGCCGTCGGTGCTGTCGCGGGCTTATCTGCTGTTTTTGACGCTGATCGGCTGGACTATCTTTTATACCACCGATCTGGGACGGTTGGGCGATTATTTTCGGGTGATGTTTGGACTGTCGGGCCGTCCGCTGATCGACCCACAGCTAAGCATCACCTTTGCAAACAATCTGTACTGGCTGCTGGCAGCGCTGCTGTTCTGTCTGCCATTGACCCAGTGGCTCAAACAAAAGGTACAGGCTCATCAGGGAGAAGCAGCACAGGCAGCGACGGTGGTGCTGTGTGCGCTGATGAATGTAACACTGCTGTTTGTCTGCACAGCGATGCTGGTGGGAGACAGCTACAATCCGTTTTTATACTTTCGGTTTTAAGCAGAAAAATCGGGCAGAATTGGGAAAGGAGAAAAGACAGGGTGGACAACAAGAAACGAAGCACCGATCAGCTGCATCTCATCAACATCTGTGTGACGCTGCTGTTGTTGGTGGGAGTCGGTATCCTGGTGCTGGTGCTGCCAAAGCCGACCGTGTCCGAGATCGAAAAGCGTGAGCTGGCAGAGAAGCCGGAGCTGACGCTGCAGAGTTGGTTTTCGGGACAGTTTGCCAAGGCGTTTGACGCATATTATGCGGATACCTTCCCACAGCGGGAGCAGCTGGTTTCGGTGGCATCCCGACTGGAAAGTGTGCGAGGCTACCATCCCGATGATGTTCGTATCCATCAGGGAAACACCTCCCAGCAGACGACCTCCGCCCAGCCGGTGACACCGGACCCGACACCGACAACACCGGAGCAGGAAACCACGCCGCCAACCTCAAATGAGCAGACACAGACACCGTCCATCGACTATGAATCCTATGAGGACCCCAATGCACCAGGCAACGGTCTGACTGGCGAGGGCACCGGCGGCGAGCAGGCGGGCAATCTGTTTTTGTACCGCAATATGGGAATGCAGATCTTCGGCGCCAGCGAAAAGATGTCCAAACGCTATGCGCAGGTAATCAGCTCCTATGCCGAGGATCTGGATGGCGTGCAGGTATACAGCCTGATTGCGCCGACCTCGATTGAGTTTTATCTGCCCGAAAAATATGAGGGTATTGCTTCCAGCGAAAAGGAGAACATCGAATTTGTTAACTCCCAGTTCTCCGAAAAGGTCCAGCCGGTGGACGCATACAGCGAGATTGAGAAGCAGAAGGAGGATTACCTCTACTTCCGTACCGACCACCACTGGACGGTGCGCGGCGCTTATGCGGCGTATATCGCCTTCTGCAAGACCGCAGGTCTCGAGCCGGTGGCGCTGGACGAGATGGAACGCCATCAGATCGACAGATTTGTAGGCACGTTTTATAACCAGACACAGGATGCACAGCTGGCAGCAACCCCTGATTTTGTGGAGTATTTTGTTCCGCCGACCGAAACAACGACCTGGCGCTATCTGAAGGGTGCGCCCTATACACCGGTGGAAAGCACCATCTTTGCAAGCTATGCGACGGGTGGACAGAACACCTACAGTGTCTTTTTGCACGGCGATTTCCCGCTGACCCACATCCAGACCGACAACCACACCGGCCGCAAGATCATGCTGGTCAAGGAATCCTACGGAAATGCGTTTGCTCCGTTTCTGGTTTCCCACTATGACGATGTTTATATCGTCGACCAGCGTTATTTCGAGCTGGGTGTCGAGGACTTTATCAAGGAAAACGGCATCACCGATCTGCTGTTTTTAAACAACATCTTTGCGGTCAACACCGGCGTGCGCATCGACGAGCTGGAATCCATCAAGAACCAGACCTACACGCCGTATGTACCTCCGGTGCAGACCGAACAGCCGGCTCAGCAGCCGGAAGAAACCCAGCCGATAGAGCAGCCGACCCAGCAGCAACAGACCGTGCCGCAGCCTGTGGAGGAACCATCCTCCGCAGAAGAAGAGGAAGAGACACCTCAGACAGAGCCGCCGGAAAAACACACAGGACTCAAGCGATCCTGAGAAAGGGAGGAACACCATGAAGTTAACCACAGCGATTCGGGTGATCGCGGCAACCGTGTGCGGACTGTTCCTTCTGACAGGATGCAGTCAGCCGGACAAAGGCCAGCAGCCGCAGAAGGAGCTGACCAAAATGACCATGCTGATCTCCTCGGATGCACCGGACTGTGTGCGTTCGGCGGCGGAGGAATTTATCAACCGCGCTGCCTTCTATTCGGATGGCGAGCTGGAAATCAGCCTGAGCGAAAGTCAGCAGGTGGAAACAATTCTGGAGTCCTCCGAGGCAGAGTTTGCCTTTGTTTCCAACGAGGAGCTGGTGTCCTCGGTGCCGGAACTGGAGACGCTCAATCTTCCCTTCTACTTTAAACATGAGGATTATCAATTTAGCGCCCTCAATGCAGAGCGCACCAAAAAGCGGCTCAATGAGCTGCTTTCTGCCGTCTACCCGATGGAGGTGCAGATGGCGACGGTGTGCGGCTATGAGGATCTGGCTGCCGATGCGCAGGTGGATCTGACCGATTTTCGCAAGCGCTATCCGCTGGCAGTGAAAACGTCATACTTCTCCGATCAGCTTCAGGAGGAGATCGGTGCGCGGGAGATTGTGAGCGACAATCCCTTTCAGCTGCTGCTGGATGGTGGTGCAGAGATTGCGCAGGCAAGTCTCTCGCAGGTGATCGAAACGGTGCAGCAGGGCCAAAAGCAGGCTCAGGAACTGGTGGTGTTTACCAGTGCGCACAAACTGGAGACGGTGTATCTGCTGATCGGACAGGACGTGATGGAATCGCTGGATGAAAAGCAGCAGGCAGCGGTCGAGCAGGCGGCAGTGATGGCGTGCGGCTACTGCAGCACGTTGGCACAGCAGCAGCGCGATCAGCAGATTGAACAGCTGCAGGAGCTGGGCGTACAGGTCTACCGCGTGAATCTGGAAAAATACTTTGCCCTTTTGGGCGACATCTATCAGTACCAGTCCGAGGAAATGCTGCTGCAGCCGGATGCGGAGCTTGACAGTGCCATCCGCAGCGAAGGAGTACAGGGAACCTTCTAGGACGGATGGGTGATATTTCATAAAAAAACAGAATTTTTGCATAATTTAATGGACAAGACTGCAAAGTTATGAATAAAATACAAACTCTTCCTTGATTCATATTGCACACTATGCTATAATCTCATAGCTTGTTTGGGAAGATGATCTTTCTCAAAAATATATGGTTGTGCAGTGTCCGACTTTTTAGAATTGCAGAAAAGTGCGGGTACATTTTCCGAAGGAGGTAGTTTTATGGAGGCAATCCAGGCAGGCTGGCTGTCCATTCTTCCGCCGGTGATTGCGATTGTGCTGGCATTTGTGACCAAGGAGGTTATCTCCTCGCTGATGCTGGGCATCCTTTCCGGCTCTTTGATTTATGCGGCACTCACCCATCAGGGCTTTTTGATGGTGGGAGCAAAGACGATTGAAACGGCATTTTCTACGATGGGAGGGACTGGCGGCTCGGTCTCCAAGTTTAATATTCTGCTGTTCCTGTCGCTGTTGGGTGCGCTGGTCGTGGTGGTTACCAAGGCGGGCGGCTCCAAGGCATACGGCGTTTGGGCAGCAAACAAGCTGCGTTCGCCGCGGGCAGCGCAGCTTGCAACCAGTGCATTGGGTGCGCTGATCTTCATCGACGACTATTTTAACTGTCTGACCGTCGGCACCGTCATGAAGCCGGTCACCGACAAATACGGAGTATCCCGCGAAAAGCTGGCATATCTGATCGACGCGACAGCAGCGCCGATCTGCATCATTGCGCCGGTGTCCTCCTGGGCAGCGGCAATCGGCTCCAGCCTTTCGGTCACCGGACAGTTTGAAAGCGACCTGGCAGCCTTTGTGGCGACCATCCCGTTTAACTTTTATGCGCTGCTGTCGCTGGTGATGGTGGTCGGTCTGGCAGTGCTGAACCTCGACTTTGGACCGATGGAAAAAGCGCAGTACCGCGCAAAAACTACCGGCGATCTGGGAATGGATACCACCCAGGAGGAGATGCAGGTTTCCGGCGGAAAGGGCCGCGTATACGATCTGGTGATTCCGGTGGCAGCGCTGATCGTCTTTTCGATTCTGGCGATGCTCTACACCGGCGGCTATTTTACCCAGGCAGATGTGACCACCTTGCAGCAGGCATTTGGTAACTGCGATTCCTCCGCCTCGCTGGTAATGGGCGGCTTTGGTGCGCTGGTCGTCGCATTTTTGCTGTTTGTTCCGCGCAAGCTGCTCTCCTTTAAGGACTTTATGGGCAGCATCACCGAGGGCGTCAAGTCGATGGCTTCGGCAAACATCATTCTGGTACTGGCATGGACGCTGGGCGCCATCTGTTCGGATGTGCTTAATACCGGCGAGTATGTCAAGACGGTCGTGCTGGCAAGCAACTTCCCGATTGCAATTATTCCGGCGGTAATCTTTGCCGTAGCGGCATTTTTGTCCTTCTCGACCGGAACAGCATGGGGAACCTTCGGCATTCTGATCCCGATTGTGGTGGAGATCTGCGCAAGTGCAGCGCCTCAGCTGTTGGTAGTAGCACTGGCAGCAACGCTGGCAGGCTCGGTCTTTGGCGACCACTGTTCTCCGATTTCGGACACCACCATCCTCTCCTCCACCGGTGCAGGCTGCAACCATCTGGCACATGTATCCACCCAGATGCCGTATGCGCTTCTGGTGGCCGGATGCAGCTTTGTGGGCTACCTGGTCGCAGGCTTTACCAATGCAAACCTACTGCTCTCGCTGGGAACAGCGGTGCTGCTGTTGGTGGCAGTCACTGTTGCTCTGCACCGTATGGCAGTCAGAAAAGAAGTCAAACGATAAAATAAAAACGCCAGCCGTTTTTTAAACGGCTGGCGTTTTGCTGTCCAGAACACTCAGGACGGCTGAGAAGGGAAGATGGTTTTTCGCCGCTGCCAGAGAAAGCGGGCAGCCAGCACCAGACAGGGCATCAGCACGGCTCCCAGCACGCCGAACAGCCGAAGTCCCGCATAGACCGAGACAAGGCTCACCAGCGGCGGCAGGCCGAGCTGCTGGCCGACCAGCTTTGGTTCGAGCAGGCTGCGGGCGCCGGTGATGAGCAGATACAGCACAAACAGTCCCAGCGCGCGCCCGCCGTTTTGTCCCAGCAGAGAAATCACTGCCCAGGGAATCAGCACCGTGCCGGTGCCAAGCACAGGCAGGATGTCCAACAGAGCGATGATCGCTGCGATGGACACAAAGCCGTTTACTCCGAGCAGCCACAGTCCGGCGCACAGCTCCAAAAAGGTGATGAGCAAAAGCAGAAGGTAGGCGCGCAGCAGCCGCAGCAGCGTAGTGGCGGCAAAGCCTTTCAACTGATCGGCAAGCGGACGAAAGCGGACAGGAATCAGACTGTGCAGCGCAGCCATCACCCGCGGATAATCCAGAGAGATGAAGGCGGAGCAGAAGATGGTGACCAGCACGGTGATCAGCACCATCGGCAGCGCCGCGGCAAGGTCGGTGCAGAAGGAAAGCAGCGCCGAAGACAGGCTGGTGCTGAGCTTGGCGGCAGCGCTGGCAAGGCTTTGCATCCACAGCTGCACCGTATCGGCAAGATCGGGCACAAAGCGGGATAAAAAGCGGGAGAGCCACTCAAAGAAGCGTGCCAGTGCCGGAAGGAAGGCGGTTTTATAAAGATCCGGCAGGGAAGCGGTTAGGGAACACAGCTGTCCCCAGATCACCAGACCCACTGCCCAAAGCAGCACCACCAGCAGCGTATAAAACAGGATGGTGGCAAAGACGGCGGCGCTGCGCCGGCGAATCCGCATCTTTTGGGAGAAAAACAGCGTCAGCGGACGCAGTGCCGCCGCGATGAGAAGCCCCAGCCAGAAGGGCAGCGTCGCCGGCAGAATAAAATGCAGTCCGGCAAATGCCCACCCAAACACACACAGCGCAAACGCCGTCCACAGAATAAATCGAATCATCTTGGCTTGCTGCACAAAAACCACCTCCGAAAACTTCACAGGCTTAGTATGGGCGGACAAAGCTGATTTATCCTCCTGCAAATTGGTGCGAAAAAAAGTTGACAAAGCGGATAAATCATGATAGATTAAGAATAATCCAGAAGAACGAAAAATCGATGAGAAGGAAGTAAAACGATCAGCGCACTCCCAGAGAGCCGGTGGTAGCTGAGAAGCCGGTAGAAAGCGGAATCGACAAAGTAGCCTTTGAGAGGATGCCAAACGGAAAAACAGGCCGCTGTTTTTCTCAGTAGACCATCACGATTGAACCCCGTTACCGGTTCGGCGCGTTCGTTGGACGTGCACAGAGTGGGCAGAGCTTTCTGCCAACAAAGGTGGTACCGCAGGAAAGTTACTCCTGTCCTTTGCAGATGCAAAGGACAGGAGTTTTTTATTTTCCGGTACAGCGTCAACATCTTTCTTTTCGGATTTTTTTGATTCTATTTGATTTTCAGAAAGGAGTTTCGATATGAGAGAACTGTCGAAAATTTATGATCCAAAACAGGTAGAAGATCGCACCTATCAGTTTTGGCTCGACGGCGGATATTTTCACGCAGAGCCAAATCCAGATAAAAAGCCATACACCATCGTGATTCCACCTCCGAACATCACCGGTCAGCTGCACATGGGCCACGCACTCGACGAAACCTTGCAGGACATCCTCATCCGTTTCCGCAGAATGCAGGGCTATGAAACCCTCTGGCTGCCAGGTACCGACCACGCTTCGATCGCAACCGAGGCAAAGATCGTCAACGCCATGAAGGAAGAGGGACTGACCAAGGAAGATCTGGGTCGTGAAGGCTTCCTCGAGCGCGCATGGGAATGGAAACGCAAATACGGCGGCAGAATTATCGAGCAGCTCAAGAAGCTCGGTTCCTCCTGTGACTGGGATAGAGAGCGTTTCACCCTCGATGACGGCTGCTCCGAGGCTGTTAAAGAGGTATTCGTCAACCTCTACAACAAGGGCCTCATCTATCAGGGCGAGCGCATCATCAACTGGTGTCCGCACTGCATGACCTCCATCTCGGATGCAGAGGTTGAATATGAGGAGCAGGCAGGTCACTTCTGGCACCTGCGCTACCCTCTGACCGATGGCAGCGGCGAAGTGATTCTGGCGACCACTCGTCCGGAAACCATGCTGGGTGATACTGCTGTTGCAGTCAATCCAAAGGATGAGCGCTATCAGAATCTGATCGGTAAGACCCTGACCCTCCCACTGGTCAACAGAGAAATTCCGATTGTCGGCGACGACTATGTTGATATGGAATTCGGTACCGGCGTTGTTAAGATCACTCCGGCACATGACCCGAACGACTATGAGGTTGGACGCAGACACAACCTGCCGATCATCAAGGTGATGAACGACGACGCTACCATGACCGCAGACTGCGGCAAATATGCCGGTATGGACCGCTATGAGGCAAGAAAAGCCATCGTCAAAGACCTGGAGAAACAGGGCTTCCTCGTTAAGATCGAGGATCATGCACACAACGTCGGCACCTGCTACCGCTGTGGAACCACCGTTGAACCGATGGTATCCAAACAGTGGTTTGTCAAGATGGAGCCGCTGGCAAAACCTGCCATCGACGTTGTCCGCGACGGTCGAATCAAACTGATTCCAGAGCGTATGAACAAGACCTATTTCAACTGGATGGAAAACATCAAAGACTGGTGTATCTCCCGCCAGCTGTGGTGGGGTCATCGTATTCCGGCTTACTACTGTGAAGATTGCGGCGAGGTCATCGTTGCAAAGGATGCACCGGAAAAATGTCCGAAGTGCGGCAGCACCCATCTGCATCAGGATGAGGATACCCTGGATACCTGGTTCAGCTCCGCTCTGTGGCCATTCTCCACTCTGGGCTGGCCAAACAACACCGAGGAGCTCAAATACTTCTATCCAACCAGCACATTGGTAACCGGCTACGACATCATCTTCTTCTGGGTAGCAAGAATGATCTTCTCCGGTCTGGAACACATGGGCGATATCCCATTCAACACCGTTCTGTTCCACGGTCTGGTTCGTGATGCACAGGGCAGAAAGATGTCCAAATCGCTGGGCAACGGTATCGACCCGCTGGAAATCATCGACCAGTACGGCGCAGATGCTCTGCGTTTCACTCTGGCAACCGGCAACACCCCAGGCAACGATATGCGCTTCAGCGATGAAAAGGTCATCGCAAGCCGTAACTTTGCAAACAAGATTTGGAACGCATCCCGCTTTGTAATGATGAACCTCAAGGATGAGAATATGAGTCTGGAGCTGCCAAAGGAACTGGCAGTTGAGGACAAATGGGTACTCACCAAATATAACAAGCTGGTTCAGGAAGTCACCGACAACCTCGAAAAATTCGAGCTGGGCATTGCTGTCAGCAAGCTGTACGACTTCATCTGGGATGTATTCTGCGACTGGTATGTAGAGCTTGCAAAATCCAGACTGTGGGAAGACGGTCAGGAAGCCGACACCGCAAGAAAGGTACTGGTTTATGTCATGACCAACACCCTCAAGCTGCTGCATCCGTTCATGCCGTTCATCACCGAGGAAATCTGGCAGGCTCTGCCGCATGAAGGCGAGAGCATCATGGTTTCTGCTTGGCCGGTATACTGCGAGGAGCTCAACTTCTCCGCAGAGGAAAAAGAGTTTGAGAAGGTTATGGATGCCATCAAGGCAGTTCGTGCCCGCCGCTCTGAGATGAACGTACCGCCGAGCAAGAAGGCAACACTCTACATCGAGACTGCTTCGGAAAAGATCTTCCTGAAGTCCACCGCCTTCCTGACCAGACTTGCATGGGCAGACCAGATCGTTCTGGGTGCACCGGAAGACGCACAGTCCTGCGTACAGGTCATCACCGACAGTGCAAAGATCTTTATGCCGCTGTCCCAGCTGGTAGACCGCGACAAGGAGATCGCAAGACTGACCAAGGAAAAACAGGCCTGCGAAAAGGATATTGCTTTCCTCAGCGGCAAGCTCAACAACCCTGGTTTTGTTTCCAAGGCGCCGGAAAAGGTTATCAACGACCAGAAGGCAAAACTGGCAAAGGCACAGGAGCTGCTTGCAAAGATCGAATCCAGCCTTGCTGCATTTGAAAAGTAATCGGGATTGATTTATCATAAAAAGGGACCGGAAGCTTCCGGTCCCTTTTTTGCGCAGAAAAAAAGCTCCTCTGAAAACAGAGGAGCTTTTTGTTGCAGCAAAATTACTTGGTGCCGAAGATACGGTCGCCGCAGTCGCCCAGACCAGGAACGATGTATTTTTCATCGTTGAGCTTTTCGTCTTTGGCTGCGCAGTAAACCTGAACATCAGGATGTGCGTCGGTCAGTGCATTCAGACCTTCTGGTGCAGCGATGATGCACATGTATTTGATGTTGGTAGCGCCGCTCTCTTTGAGCATGTTGATTGCCTCAACAGCAGAACCGCCGGTTGCCAGCATTGGATCGAGCACGATTACTTCACGCTCATTGATGTCGGATGGCAGTTTGCAGTAGTATCTGACTGGCTGCAGAGTCTGTGGATCGCGGTACAGACCGATGTGGCCAACCTTAGCAGCAGGAACCATCGACAGTACACCGTCGAGCATGCCGATACCTGCACGCAGGATCGGAACGAAAGCGAGTTTTCTGCCAGCGATGACTTTGGTTTTTGCGATGGAAATAGGGGTTTCCACCTCAACCTCTTTGAGTGGCAGATCGCGGGTTGCTTCGTAGCACATCAGCATGGAAACCTCGCTGACCAGCTCACGGAACTCTTTGGAACCGGTGTTTTTGTTGCGCAGCAGGGAAATTTTGTGCTGAATCAGTGGATGGTCAAGAATCATAGGAGTCATAATGATCGAATCCTTTCATGTTCAAAATGGAATATGGGATGATGAAAATCATGCGCGCGGCATTCTTTTCATCAGTCTTGCCTTAAAAAAACTACAAACTTATTTTACAACAAATGCGGCTGGAAGAAAATATTTTTTGCAAGTTTTTTTTAGTTTGCATCAAAAAATCGGCAATTTACTGAAATCTCTTATAAAAATTCATTTATTTGCCGAAATTTTCTTCCAGTGCCAGGATCTTGTCCACTCTTCTTTGGTGGCGTCCGCCTTCAAACTGTGCATCCAGAAAAGCGTCGACCATCATGCAGGCAAGGCCAGGGCCGACCACTCTGCCGCCGAAGCACAGAACGTTGGCATCGTTGTGCAGACGGGTGAATTTAGCGCTGAAGCAGTCGGAGCAGCAGGCAGCGCGGATGCCTTTGACCTTGTTTGCAGCCATCGAGATGCCGATGCCGGTGCCGCAGATGAGAATGCCCATCTCGCACTCGCCGCTGACGATCTTGTCGCAGGCAGCTTTGGCGATGTCTGGATAGTCCACCGAGTTTTCGTCGTAGCAGCCGACGTCGACAAATTCAACGCCGCGTTCCTTCAGATGTTTGTTGATCTCCTGTTTGAGCAGGAAACCGCCGTGATCGCTTCCAATAACCAGCATGGTAAAAAACCTCCTCGAATAATCAATGAATCGTCAATCTCTCTTATTTTTCCTGTTGCTGCTTGCGTTTGAGCTGCAATTCCCGCTGGGCCTGCGGCAGCTTGAGATAGACCGGCACCAGCTGCTGCGGTTCGACGGTCTGCATCCGATTTTCCCGCAGTCCGCACAGGGCAGCCAGTCCCACACCGTAGGCATGCTGGAGCAGCAGATGGCTGCCAGGCAGCTGCAGGGTGCGCTCAGGATAGAGCCGCTGCATGGTGCTGAGCACCAGCTGTGCGCCGTCGCCCAGCACAGTGATGGTTTTTTCCTCCGGCTGTTTTGCCAGCAGGTGACACAGGTCCTCCGCCATCAGTGCCGCGTCCTCGTGCAGGCGGTGCATACCGTTGTCTGCATCGAACAAGGCGGTGTATACCTGACCGCAGCGTGCATCCAGCGCCGGACAGATCAGTCCCTGACGGTCGGACAGGTTAAAGGCAAGTCCCTCCAACGCCGATACCGACACACAGGGCTTGTTTAATGCCTGTGCCATGCCTTTGACAGCGGCGACACCGATGCGCAGGCCGGTAAACGATCCAGGACCGGTGGAAACGGCAAACAGGTCGACATCACCGACCGAGGTCTTGCTGCAGGCAAACATCGCCTCGACCATCGGCATGATGGTCTGGCTGTGGGTCAGATGGGCGTCGGTATAAAACTGGGCGACAGGACGGTCATCTTCGAGCAGTGCGCAGCTGGCTGCGGCTGCCGAAGTGTCCATAGCAAAGATAATCAAAGGAACAATCCCCTTTCCATCGTTAAAAAATCAGGATTTCACGTGCGTCCGGATCTGTGTCCACCTTGCGGATCTCCACAGTGATGGCGTTGTCCGGCAGGACAGCTTCGATGTTTTCGCTCCACTCGATGGCCATGATGCCGCCGTAGTCGAGGTAGTCAAAAAATCCGGTGGAATACAGATCATCAAAGGTTTCCACACGGTACATATCGAAGTGATACAGGGCACGGTCCCCGTTTCCATATTGGTGCACCAAAGCAAAGGTTGGGCTGGAAACGTGGTCGGACAGCCCCAGACCGCGGCACAATCCGCGGGTAAAGGCGGTTTTGCCTGCGCCCATGGGTCCGCGGTAGGCGATGACATCGCCGCTTTTCAAGGTCGACGCAAATTCGGCGGCAATCTGTTCTGTTTGTTCTGTGCTGTGACTTAGATAACGTTTCAAGGGGTCAGCCTTCCTTTTTCAGTAAAATGGAAAAACCGGCGCGCACCCTCCCAAAACAAGGGAGGATGGCGCGGTTTTTAATAAGGTTTTGGGTGGATGTTTTTGCCGGAACAATTTTCCACAGAGGCTTGTGCATCAGGTGGAAAACATTCGGAGCAGGATGTTTAGAACAATCCCTGGATGTGGCCGTCGGCATCAATGTCGATGCGGTAAGCAGCCGGCTCCTTGCCCAGACCAGGCATGGTCATGATGGTGCCGGAGAGTGCAACGATGAAGCCTGCACCGGCGGAGAGTTTAACATCGCGGATATTGATCTTGAATCCGGTTGGACGTCCCAGCTTGGTAGCATCGTCCGAGAGGGAGTACTGGGTCTTTGCCATACAGATCGGCAGTTTGTCCTTGCCCAGTTTCTCGATTTCAGCGATGGCCTTGTTTGCCTCGGAGGAGTAAACAACACCGTCTGCACCGTAGATGGTCTTGGCGATGGTTTCGATCTTCTCCTTGATCGGCAGGTTGACGTCGTAGATCGGAGCAAAGTGTGCAGGTTTTTCGCAGGCTTTGACGACCTTCTCAGCCAGTTCGATACCGCCTTCGCCGCCTTTTGCAAAGACGTCGGACAGTGCAAATTCTACGTCGTTTTCGCGGCAGTAGTTTTCCAGAACTTCAACTTCTTCGTCCGAGTCGGTCAGGAAGTGGTTGATGGCAACAACGACCGGAACACCGAATTTCTTCATGTTTTCAACGTGAGCAGCCAGGTTGCACAGACCGGCTTTGACTGCTTCTACATTTGGCTTGGAGGTTTCTGCCTTTGGAACGCCGCCGTTATATTTGAGTGCGCGCAGAGTAGCAACAACAACGATGGCAGATGGAGCAAGACCGGCGTAGCGGCACTTGATGTCCAGGAACTTCTCAGCGCCCAGGTCGGAGCCGAAGCCTGCCTCGGTGATGGTGTAGTCGGCCAGTTTCAGTGCCAGTTTGGTTGCTCTGACCGAGTTGCAGCCGTGAGCGATGTTTGCAAATGGGCCGCCGTGCATCAGAGCCGGAGTGTTTTCCAGTGTCTGTACCAGGTTTGGTTTGATGGCGTCTTTCAGAAGAACTGCCATCGAGCCGTTGACCTGCAGGTCCTTTGCATAGACCGGACGGTTATCGTAGGTGTAAGCAACCAGGATGTTGCCCAGACGCTCTTTGAGGTCCATCAGGTCGGAAGCCAGGCACAGGATTGCCATAACTTCGCTGGCAACGGTGATCTGGAAGCCGTCCTCACGCGGAACGCCGTTTGCCTTGCCGCCAAGACCGACGTTGACAAAGCGCAGAGCACGGTCGTTCATGTCCATGCAGCGTTTGAAGAGAACGCGGCGAGGGTCGATGTTCAGCTGGTTGCCCTGCTGGAGATGGTTGTCCAGAATAGCGCAGAGCAGGTTGTTTGCAGCGGTGATGGCGTGCATGTCGCCGGTGAAGTGGAGGTTGATGTCCTCCATCGGAACGACCTGAGCATAGCCGCCGCCGGCAGCGCCGCCCTTGATGCCGAATACCGGACCGAGGGATGGCTCACGCAGAGCGATGATGGCATTTTTGCCAATTTTGGTCATCGCCTGACCAAGACCGACGGTAGTGGTGGTTTTGCCTTCACCGGCAGGAGTCGGGTTGATGGCAGTCACCAGGATGAGTTTGCCATCCGGTTTGTTTTCCAGACGTTTTGCCAGGTGGTCAGAAAGTTTTGCTTTGTAGTGTCCGTATGGTTCCAGCTCCTCCGGCTGGATGCCAAGCTGAGCAGCGACCTCAACGATTGGTTTCATCTTGCACTGCTGGGCGATTTCGATGTCTGTAAGCATGGTAATTCCTCCTTCAAGAAATAAAGTAAGAATGAGTGTTCCTTCAGCGCACCTTTCTGCCATCGGGCACAAAGGGCAGGAATGATGTCCGAAGTCATCCCTGCGGCCGGCAAAGAAAAACCGGCTGCACTGCCGCAAGTATATGTCAGCGCATCGAATCAGACTGTTACATACAATTGGTGACTTCAGTATACCATACTTTTTGGAAGGGGAAAAGAGGGAAGAAAAAATCTGCGGCAATATTCATCTATTTCCGGTTGAAAGATGGGTCGATTCATAATATAATAGGGAAGTCACAAATCTGATGCTTTCTGGGAAAAAGAAGGACACGCAACACGTTTTGAAGAAAGGCTTTTGGCTATGGTAAAATCTTTTTTTTCTGCCATTGGCAGGTATATTCGGGACACCGACTGGATGCTGATGGTCTGCTGCATCTCGCTGTCGGGATTCAGCACGCTGCTGATTTACAGCTTATATAAAAATGGGGAGATCGGACGACTCAATACTGTGCTGGTGCAGCCGGCGATGATGCTGTGCGGCATCGCTGCGGCGGTGGTTCTCTCCAAAATCGACTATCACACGATGGCACGGATGTGGAAGTGGCACAGTGCATTGTGCTATGGACTGGCACTGCTGGTCTTTCCGTTCGGCGTACAGCGTGTGGATTGGGTCGACGACAAGGCATGGCTGCCCATCCCGTTCACCTCGATCAGCTTTCAGCCGTCCGAGCTTTTGAAAATCTCGTTTATTATCAGCTTTGCCTACCATCTGTCGACGGTGCGCGAAAAGCTCAACCATCCCAAGCAGCTGCTGGCATTGTGTATCCACGGAGCCATCCCCTGTGCGATCATCCACCTGCAGGGCGACGACGGTACCGCGCTGGTCATGGCGGTCATCTTTGCAAGCATGCTGTTTGCGGCGGGACTGTCGTGGAAATACATCGTGCCGGTGCTGGCAGTCATTCCGCCGGCGGCGCTGGTGGCGTGGAACTTTTTGCTGGATGACGACAAAAAAAGCAGAATTCTGGCAATCATCAATCCGGAGATGGTCAGCGAAGCGATCACCTGGCAGCAGGACAGAGGCTTGATCGCCATCGGAAACGGCGGCTTGTGGGGAAACGGTATCTTTATGGAGACCGGACAGTTCCGCTATGTGCCGGAGGTCTACAACGACTTTATCTTTACTTATATCGGGGAGACGGTCGGCTTTATCGGCTGCATCGCGGTGCTGGCGGTGCTGGCGTTCATCTGCATCCGAATCCTGTACAACGGACTGCATGCCTGTGATGAGATGGGCAAATATATCTGTGTGGGCGTCTTTGCGCTCATCGGCATCCAGATCATCATCAACATCGGCATGTGTTTGAAGATGCTGCCGGTTATCGGTGTTACGCTGCCGTTTTTGTCGGCGGGCGGTACCTCCACCGGTACGCTCTACCTTGCCATCGGCGTGGTGCTCAGCGTCTATATGCACAGCGGCAAGGATTTGCTGTTTGGATAGTTGGAATCGACAGACCTCGGCGTCGCCGAGGTCTGATTTTGTAATGGTCAGAATTTTTATAATTTTTACATTTATCGCTATAAAAATAAACGAAGTTCTGCCACCATAGAGAGGCGGACAAAACAGGGAGGTCACATCGAATGGGAGAAAATGGGGTTTATGCCGGTGCAGTGATTGCCGCCGGAGGAATGGCGCAGCGGATGCAGGGCATCGACAAACAGGGATTGTGCATCGGCGGGATACCGGTGCTGGTGCGCTCGATTCTGGCGATGGATGCACTGGAGCAGATCCGCGAGATTGTGGTGGTGGCGCGTCCGGAGATGTTTGCACAGATTGAGGGATGGAGGCAGCAGTATCAGCTGCCGCCGTTTGTGCTGACGGCAGGAGGAGCGACCCGCCAGCGGTCGGTGCTGGCAGGAGTGGAAAAGCTGTCGGACAAGGTGGAATACGTTGCAATTCACGACGGTGCCCGTCCCTTTGCAGATAAGGCGCTGGTGGAACGCTGTCTGCAGGCGGCGATAGAGCATGGAGCGGCGACGGCAGCGGTGCGCACCAAGGACACCATCAAGGTAGCGGCGCCCGACGGCTCGATTGCACAGACGCCCGACCGCAGCACGCTGTATCTGACCCAGACGCCGCAGATCTTCTCGCTCGAACTGTACCGCAGAGCGGCGGCACAGGCACAGCAGGAGGAACTGGATTTTACCGACGACTGCCAGCTGGTGGAGCACATCGGTCAGAAGGTATGGCTGTCGGAAGGAAGCTATCAGAATATCAAGATCACGACGCCGGAGGATGTTGCCGTTGCACAGGCCATCGCCGGAGAGAAGGAGGAAACAAAGATGGAGATCCGCGCAGGACATGGATATGATGTTCACCGGCTGACCCGAGGAAGAAAATTGATTCTGGGTGGAGTGGACATCCCGTGGGAGCTGGGTCTGCTGGGACATTCGGATGCGGATGTGCTGGTACATGCTGTAATGGATGCACTGCTGGGCGCAGCAGCGATGGGAGATATCGGAAAGCATTTTCCAGACACCGACCCTGCCTATGCCGGAGCGGATAGCATCGCACTGCTGCGCCATGTGGTGGCGCTGCTCAAAAAGGAGGGCTATCGCATTGTCAACATCGACGCGACGGTGATTGCACAGCGGCCAAAACTCAAGGACTACATTCCGCAGATGTGCGCAAATATTGCGGCGGCCTGTGAAATCACACAGGGACAGGTAAACGTCAAGGCGACCACCGAGGAAAAGCTGGGCTTTACCGGCAGCGGTGAGGGCATGAGCGCGCACAGCGTGTGCATCCTGCAAAGATAGACAGAAGGTCAATCTGCGGCGATTCTGCATAAGATGGGGAAAGACCCATCTGAAGGAGGATCGCTATGAGTCAAACCATTGAATATACAGAAATACCGGTCACCTCGCTGACCTATGCGCTGAAAGGACAGAAGCTGCTGCAGCAGTGTGGAATCATGGCCTGGGCAGGCCGCGACCACCAGAGAACCAGCGGATGTGGATATCAGCTGACAGTGCGCGGAGACGCCGAAAAGGCCCGCCGGCTGCTGGAACAAAACGGCATCAGGATCAAACAGCTGCCGCAGGGAGGGACCGGACGATGATTTATTTTGATAATGCCGCCACCACCTTTCCAAAGCCGCCGGCAGTTGTACAGGCGGTGCGGGAAGCCTTGGTGCGCTACGGTGCAAACCCTGGACGAAGCGGTCATGATCTGTCGATGCAGACTGCGCAGAAAATCTATGAATGCCGCGAAAAGCTGGCGACGCTGTTTTGCTGTCAGTCCGAGCAGATTGTCTTTACCAAAAACTGCACCGAGTCGGTCAATATCGCCATCAAAGGAATGCTGCATCCAGGAGATCACCTGATTATCTCGGATTTGGAGCACAACGCGGTCTACCGTGTGGCAGAGGCGCTTAGGCGTGCCGGACTGATTACCTACGATGTCGCGGCAGTGACAGCAAGCGACGAGCAGACGGTGCTCAACTTTGAGCGGCTCATCCGTCCCAATACCCGCATGATCGCCTGCACCCATGCCAGCAACGTCTTTGGCTTTCGGCTGCCGGTGGAGAAGATCGGCGCAATGGCACACCGTCGCGGTCTGCTGATGGTGGTGGATGCCGCCCAGACGGCAGGACTGCTCACCATCGACCTGTCGCGGATGCACATCGACTATCTGTGTATGCCAGGCCACAAGGGACTGTATGGTCCGGCGGGAACCGGTGTGCTGATCGTCAACAATTCCCTGCTGCCGCAGTCGCTGTGTCAGGGAGGTACCGGCAGCCTGTCGATGGAGCCGGAGATGCCCGACTTTCTGCCCGACCGGCTGGAGAGCGGAACGATCAACACCAGCGGCATCATCGGACTGGGCGCGGGCGTCGATTTTGTGCTGAAAAATACGCCGGAGCGCCTTTACCGACACGAGATGCAGCTGTGCAGCGCACTGTACAATGGGCTGCGTTCCATCCGAGGCGTGGTGCTCTACTCCAATCCGCCGCAGCTGGGCAGAAATCTGCCGGTGGTTGCGATGAATTATGTGGGACTGAATCCTGAGCGTGCAGCCGAGCTGCTCAATCAACATCATATCGCTGTCCGCGCAGGTTTTCACTGTGCAGCGCTGGCACATCGCAAGATGGGCACCGACCGCGAAGGTACGGTGCGCATGAGTCTGGGCGCTTTTAACAGCATGGACGAGGTGCGAACCGTCTGCAAGGTATCGGAAAGAATTGCCCGCATCCGCCGATAGAAAAAAATTTGTAGCGGCTGTTGGATTATATTTATAAATATGTTACAATAAAATCAATAAAGCATGAGAGAAAAGCAGCGCCGATTTGCGGCGCTGGATGTTGCGCGGACAGGCTGTGAATGTGTCCGCCGGCAGAGATTGGAAGCTGAGAATCAAAAGACAACAAAGAGGATGATGAGAATGGTAAGTGAATGGAACCAAATCATCGGTACGATCAGGGCGATCGGTGTATGGGATATTGTAGATATTGTAATCGTTGCAATTTTGATCTATCAGGTCATCAAATTGATCCGCGAAACCAGGGCGATGCAGCTGGCAAAGGGTTTGATTTTGCTGCTGCTGCTCTACTTTGTGGCGTATAATCTGAACATGAAGACGGTCAAGTTCATCATGCAGAACCTGGTGGCGACCGGTGTATTGGCGCTGGTCATCGTCTTTCAGCCGGAGCTGCGCCGAATGCTCGAGCATGTGGCACAGACCAAGTTTAACCGGCTCAACATCTTCCAGTCCTCCCAGGAGAAGGACAGCCAGCTGGCGGGCGTCTGGAACGAGAGCATCACCACCATTGCAAATGCCTGTGAATATCTGTCCAAAACAAAGACCGGTGCGCTGATCGTATTCGAGCGGGAAACCAAGCTCGGAGAGATCATCAAGACTGGAACGGTGGTGGATGCAACGCCGAGCAACGAGCTGATCGGCAACCTGTTCTTTGTCAATTCGCCGCTGCACGACGGCGCCATGATTATCCGCGATGGACGCATCTGTGCGTCGGGCTGCTTTTTGCCGCTGAGCCAGAACTACACCATCAGCAAGGAGATGGGCACCCGTCACCGCGCAGCATTGGGTATGAGCGAAAACTCGGACGCTGTTGTTGTGGTGGTTTCGGAGGAAACCGGCACCATCTCGGTGGCACAGGGCGGCGTCATCGAACGAAACTTTACCATCCCGCAGCTGGAGCAGCGTCTGCGGCATGAGATCCTCCACTCCCACGAGGGAGAACAGCAAAAACAAAACAGCGTCAAGGCGCTGCTGCGCAAGGTGAAAAAGTAGGCTCACCGCGCAGAGATTGACAGGAAAAGGAGGACCTTCGGATGAAAAAAGAATCTATTTTTGACAACAAAACCTTTCTGGTTGTGTTGTCGGTGGTGATGGCTTTTTTTGCCTGGCTGTTTGTGGCGCTGGACAGCAATGATACCAAGGGCAAGACCATCTCGGGCGTTTCCATCGACATGGAAGAGGTCGACGAATCCATCGGCAAGCTGGGACTGAGCACTATCTCCAGCGAACAGCCAAAGGTATCGGTGCGGGTGGAAGGTGTCATCTATGACATCGGCAACCTGACCGCCGACGATATCCGCGTATACCCTGACATTTCCAAGGTAACCACCGCGGGAATGCACACCATAGAGCTCAAGGGAGAGGTGGTGGACGGCAGCAAGGACATCACCATCGAGGAGATTTCCCCGTCGAGCATCCAGATTAAATTTGACAGCCTCCAGACAAAGACACTGGAGATCAAAGCAAAACTCTCCGGCTACAGTGCACCGGCCGACAACTATCTGATCCGCGACGTCAGTGTCAGCCCGAGCAGCGTGGCAATCACCGGTCCTGCCGAGGATATTGCCCGCATCAGCCAGTGCGTAGTGGAAAAGGATATTGACCAGGAGCTGACCAGCAGCTACACCGAGACGCTGCCGCTCAAATTCCTCGATGCTGACGGCAACGAGCTGGATCTGAAGTATGTGGTCAGCGATGTGACCGAGGCGCGTGTCACCATCCCGATCCTCAAGAAGAAGGTTGTACCGGTAACGCTGGACTTTATCAACGTTCCGGACGGCTTCCCAGTCGATGAACTGGACTTCACCATCTCCAACGAGGAGATCGAGGTAGCAGGTCCGCCGGAGGCTATCGACAGCTACGCTTCGATTCCGCTGGGTCAGATCGACATCAAGAGTCTGGATCTGAACAAGACCGAATCGTTTGAGGTAAAACTCCCGACCGGATTTGTCAACACCCAGAACATCCAGAATGTGCTGGTTCAGTTTAATTCCGAGGGCATGATCAAAAAGAGCTTTAATGTCAGCAATATTGTGGTACAGAATGTACCGCTCAACTATGAGGCACAGGCGACAACCCAGGAGATCACCAACGTGGAGATCGTGGGCCCGCAGGAGATTGTGGAGAGCCTGGTAGCGGGAGACATTGTGGCAACAGTGGACTTGCAGGCAAGCTCGAGCATCACATCGGGACAGGTGGAACTGCCTGTCACCATCTCGGTACCGAAGAAAGGTCTGGTCTGGGCGGTCGGCGATTATAAGGCGATCGTGCTGATCGAGGAAAACAACGTCACCGGTCAGCAGGACGAGGCGACCGAGAATCAATCCTGAGAAAAGTAAACAGAGGATACAGGCGGGAGACTGCACAGTGCAGTCTCCCGTTGTTGTGAGAGAACAGAAAGGCGGTTTGATATGGCGATTATCGTTTCACAGGTAAAAACAGCGCTGAAGGACTCATCGGACAGAGAAAAGATATTGGAAGCGGCGCGAAAAATGGCACACCTTCGCAGGGAGGAAATCGCCTGTGCCTATCTGGTCAAAACCAGCGTGGATGCCCGTCACCAGGACAATATCCTGCTGGTCAGCTCGGTGGGATTCGAGCTTAATGCCGATGAAAAGGAACTGGCGTGCAAGGAGCGGGAGGTTTTGTCCCGTGTCCATGGACGCAATGCAGAGCAGATCAAGATTCAGCACAGCGTCCCGCTGCAATTTTCCTGTGGAAGCCAGCCGATGCAGCATCCGCCGGTCATCGTCGGATTTGGTCCGGCGGGAATGTTTGCGGGACTGGCTCTGGCACGGATGGGATACCGTCCGATCATTCTGGAGCGCGGCGCCGATGTGGACCGCCGTGTGCAGGCAGTGGAAGGCTTCTGGAAGGAGCGCCGGCTGGACACCGCCACCAATGTGCAGTTTGGAGAAGGCGGCGCCGGCACCTTTTCGGACGGCAAGCTGACCACCCGCATCAGTGATTCCCGATGCAGCTTTATTTTGGAGGAGATGATCCGCCACGGTGCACCACAGGAGATTCGTTACCGCCAGAAACCGCATGTGGGCACCGATCTGCTGAGAGGAGTAGTCAAAAACATCCGCGAGGAGATCATCCGTCTGGGAGGACAGGTTCACTTTTTGACCAAGGTGGAGGATGTTGTGCTTAAAGATGGCCGTGTGCAGGCAGTCAAAACAGAGCAGGGAGAGATCCCTGCCGAGGCGGTCATCTTTGCGGTGGGCCACAGTGCGCGCGACACCTTTGAGATGCTGTGCCAAAAGCAGGTGGTGCTGGAACCAAAGCCGTTTTCGGTGGGTGTGCGCATCGAACAGTCCCAGAAGGTGATCGACTACGGACTGTACGGAAAAAGTGCAGGTCATCCCGCTTTGCCAAAAGGAGAATATCAGCTGTCCTGGCGCAATGAACAGGGCAGAGGCGTCTATACCTTCTGTATGTGTCCAGGAGGCTTTGTGGTGGCGTCCTCGTCGGAGGAAAACACCGTCGTTACCAACGGCATGAGCGAGTATGCCCGCGATGCCCAGAATGCCAATGCGGCGCTGGTGGTGTCGGTGGATACCGCCGACTATGGCAGCGGCGTGCTCGACGGCATCGCCTTCCAGCGCCAGCTGGAGCACAAGGCATTCTGCCTGGGTGGAAGTGATTACCGCGCTCCTGCCCAGTCGGTCAAGAGCTTTTTGGAACAGAGCAGCCCTGACCTTTCGATGGCTTCGACCACGCCGAGCTTTTCCTGCGGTGTCAAGGAGGCAAACCTGCGCAGCGCCTTCCCTGAGCAGATCAACACGATGCTCGAGCAGGGAATGCGTCGATTTAACCGTAAGCTGCCTGGTTTTGCCGATGCGGATGCGGTCATCACCGGTATTGAAACGAGAACTTCCTCGCCGGTGCGCATCACCCGCAATCCCGACACTTTACAGGCGCTGGGTCTGAGCGGACTGTATCCCTGTGGAGAAGGCGCCGGCTATGCAGGCGGCATTGTGAGCGCCGCCGTGGACGGCGTACGAGTTGCAGAACAGGTGATGTCGATCTACGCACCTTTAGATGAAAGAGAATAACAGAGTTCGCCGTTGGGAAGGCAGCATTCCGCCGTCCTCGACGTCGTACGAGTT
>OWID01000147.1_pt1 | contig 34334 bp, 32 predicted proteins | sample 1732661 | NCBI WGS metagenome assembly OWID01 (sample SAMN05065739, study PRJEB22554) | human gut metagenome | biome: ENVO:2100002; feature: ENVO:00000062; material: ENVO:00002003 | host: Homo sapiens | place: USA
GGAACAGGCTGTAATACAGCCACGCCATCCCAAGGCTGATGAGCAGCATCAAACTGTTCATCGCCATCGCCGTCGGACGGTTCTTCAGGTCGGGCGAGATGTATTCGAGGTATGCCGCTACCGGCAGCGCCACAATCAAACGGGAGATGGGATGTCGGTCAGCGTTCATCGTCCTGTCCCCTCCTTAGCTTTTTCATCTGTTTTTGGAACAGGCTGTAATACAGCCACGCCATCCCAAGGCTGATGAGCAGCATCAAACTATTCATCGCCATCGCCGTCGGACGGTTCTTCAGGTCGGGCGAGATATATTCGAGGTACGCCGCGACCGGCAGCGCCTTCGGGAGAGTGGGTCCGAGCAGATAGGGCAGCTCATAGGCGCCAAACGAAAACGCCAGCACGATCAGAAAGGCGTTTTGGATGGCGGGCAGGCAGACCGGCAGCGTCACGCGGCAGAATGCCTGCATCGGTGAGGCGCCGAGGTTGCGGGCTGCCTCGCCCAGATTTTCGTTAACCGCCGCCATCAACGTCACCACAAAGAAGGCGACAAACGGAATCTCCTTCCACAGGTAGGCAAGGATGATCCCCACTCCTGCCCGATCAAACAGCAGGTCGGGAAAGGACTCCTGACCACTGAGCAATCCCAGCGCATACAGCAGGCGGGCAAACAGTCCGCTCTGCGAAAAGAGGTTCATCACAAACAGCGCCACCACGACGTGCGGCAGCATGATAGGCAGCTGCATCAGCCGCATCGAGCCGGTGCGCACCTTGCCGGAGAGCACCATCGCCGAGCAGACCGCCACGCCGCCGACCGCTGCCAGCACCGACGAAACCACCGACAGATAGAGGCTATATCCCAGCGACTGCCAGAAATCCGTGTCGCTCAGCAGCTGACGGTAGTAGGCAAGCGTCGGCTCGGTCAGTCCCAGCGACGGCACGATGCCAAAGCTCTGCACCAGGCCGCTTGCCAGTCCGAGAAAGAACAGCAGCATCAGCACCAGAAACGGCAGCAGCAATAACAGCGGCGTCAGCGCCCGTTTTCTCACTTGCCGACGACCTCCTCCTGCCAGAGCTGTTCAATGATCGGCACCAGCTTGACCGGCATCTCGGGCAGGCGCTTTTCCAAAAGCTCCTCCTGTGGGATGGTGCCCGGACCTGGGTCGACCGCGTCAAAGAGCGCCTTCTCCTCATCGGAGAGCTTACTGTTATCCAGCACCGGCAGAATCTTTAATTGCTCATAGCGCGACGCCTGCACCTCAGGCGTCAGCAGCTCATTGATGGCGACCAGCGCGCCCGCCTTATTGGGAGAATTCTTTGCCACCGCTACAAAGTTGGTGTTGCCGATGGTGCCGTTGTCAAACAAAAAGCTGCGGCTAGTTTCGGTGCACATGCCCTGTTCGATGGCAGTCGCAATCCAGTAGGATTCGTAGCGCATATGTAACAGCAGTTCTCCGTCCATGTACATCGTTTCCTGCTGGGAAACGGTCGCCGGAAAGGTGGTTCCCTCCTTCCAGAGGTAGGGATTTAGCTCTCTGAGGTAGTCCAGCGCCGGCTGGATGGCGGCTTTGACCGTCTCCTTATCGGCTTCCATGTCCATGAACACCTCAGGATCGACAAACTCATAGATGATGTTGCGCACAAACGCACTGCCGGTAAAGTCCGGCGGCGCCGGATAGGTCACCTGACCTGGGTACTTCTTGACAAAGTCGAGCAGCTCCTGCGCATTGGACGGCGTTTCGGGCGTTTTGGCAGAATCGTTAATCAGCACCAGCTGCGCCTTGCCATAGGGCGCTTCGTAGCCCTCGATCGGGTAGGCAAAGTCATAGCAGGTGTCGTCCGAGGTTTCGTCCACATAGGCTGCAAAGTTTGGCAGCGCCTGGGTAAACGGGCCGTAGAGCAGGTCGTTTTCTTTGGCGGAGAAGAAGTTCTCGCCGTTAATCCAGATCATGTCGATGCTGCCGTCGGTCTTGCCCGCCTGCACCTCGGAGGAGAGCTTATTGAGAATCTGGTCGATGTCCATCGGCACCCGCTCGATGGTGATGTCGTACTTTTCCTTCATCAGCGGAGCAAAGGTTTCGTCGATCCAGTGGTTGATGAGCTCGTCGCCGCCCCAGCCATAAAAGCTGACGGTGGTTCCCTTCGCCTGCTCGACCAGCTGCTCAAACTCTACCTGCGACAGGTCGAGCGTCTGTTCCTCCTTGGACTGGCAGCCGCCCAGTCCCACACACAGACCGAGGCTCAGCAGCAGCGCCGCTCCCTTTTTGATGATCGAAGCAAATTTCATGCTCAGACTCCTTCCTTGTTTCCTATGATAATGGGCTATCAAATCAGCTTATATTTTGCGCGGTTTAACAGCGTGGACATGCCCTTGACCGGTGTTTCGCCGGTCCGCAGCAGCTCCACCAGCAGGTGGTGGACTCCTTCGCAGCCGCTGCGGGCAAACTGTCCGGCGCAGGACGCGCAGTAGGTGTACATCTCCGACAGCCCTTTGGACTGCATCTTTTTGGCAAAGCCGGCGGCGATCTGCGGCTCACTTGCTGCGGCACTGCCGCCCAGTCCACAGCACTGGACGCCGCTGAGCTGTTCGATCTGTCCCTGCAAAAGCGGCAGAAAGCTCTCCATCATCTCGCGGCTGTGCCGGTCGGGACAGGGCAGATAGAGCGCAAAGCGTTCGGCGCGCAGCGGCTGCACCAGTCCCAGTTCCTGCAGCTTCTGATAGATGCTGACCACCGGAAGATCGAGCCGTCCTTTTAAAAAGGCGTAGCAGTTGGGACAGAGCACCACCAGCTCGGTCGCACCGATTCGGTGCAGCCGCCTGGAAAGCCGGTCGCAAATCATCTTACTCTCCTCCATCATCCCAAGCTCGGCGATCGGCTTGCCGCAGCAGTCCATCACCGTGCCGATGCCTGCCCGCTCCTCGAGCAGCTTTATCAGCTTTCGGGTCGTTTTGGGATAGAACGAGGGAAAGTTGCACCCTGGGAACAGCACCGGTCCAGGTTTGGCGCGGCGGTAGCTGTTAAACAGGTAGTTTTTCTTTTCGAGCACCAGCATCCGGCGCGCCTTTGCTTCGGGCAGCGCCGAAAAGCTGCCCGCCTGCGCGATGCGCTCCCGCCGCAAATTCAGCGCAATCTCCCTGCCGTCGATGTCCTTGGGACAGCAGGCGGTACATTCGCCGCACAAAAAGCAGTGGTAGGCAAGCTCGGGATGCTGGGCAAAGCCGGCAAGGTCGAGCTTATATTTAGCTAGAAACGCACAATGTCGGGTGCAGTTTCCGCAGTGGATACAGTCCATCCCTTTTCCTCCCTGTCATCGAATGTCTCGGTAGAACCGCGCAATCTCCTGCGCCGGACAGCCCTTGCGAAAGCGATGCTGCAAAACCTGCATCTTCCACATCGTCCGCAGCATCCCGCCCTTCTGGAATCTGCGCGCCGAGGTCGTCAGATACCCTCTGGTCTGTCCGAGCGGGACCTTGCCCTTTAGATCCATCGAGAGCTTGTAGTCCTCCATGATGGGCAGGTCGGCAAAGCCGCCGATCTGATCAAACAGCTCACGGGTGAGAAAGATGCCCTGATCTCCAAAGGCTATTTTACGCAAGCGGACACGCAGGTTAGAACAAAAGGAACAGCAGCGCATCCAAGGATGACCGCTGTCAAACCGGATGCGAAAGCAGCCGAACCGATAGCCGCGCCGGATGACCTCCTCCACCTGCGCGCACAGGTCGCGCGGCAGCACGCTGTCGCAGTGCAGGAAGAGCAGCACCTGACCGCCGGCGTGACGGGCACCCTCGTTCATCTGGCGGGCGCGTCCTTTGGGACAGTGCACCACCGGATAGCGCGCCGCGATTTTTTCGGCGGTGCCGTCGGTGCTGCCGCCGTCGGCGAAGATGACCTCCCAGTCGCCGGACAGCCCTTGCAGCTGCGCAAGAAAGCTGTCGATCTTCTGCGCCTCGTTGAGCACCGGCACGATCAGCGATAGTTTTGCCATCCTGTTTCCTCCATTAAGCAAAGTAATTCTTCCAGATCCAGCCCAAAAAGTCCTCGGTCAGATACTCGAGAATCTTCTGATAGGTTCCGTGGTTCTGAATCGGACGGGTCGGGTCCTGATATTCCACCCATGCCATCGCGCACCAGCTGATTCCGCGCAGGCAAGTCATCGTTTCGTACATCGCCGTCCGGCTTTGCAGCTGGTCAAAGTCATTCTTTCTGCCGCTGGCTGTGTGGTAGTCGCGCAGAAACTGCGCCTTTTCTTCCTTACTCAGCCGCACGTCGGTTTTCCAGTAGGTCGTGGTCGGCGCCAGAAAATGGCCCAAGTCCTGCGCCGCCTCTCCGATGAGCGGCTTTTCCCAGTCGATGAGGTAGTTTGGCTTTCCTGCGCCGTTGATGAGAAAGTTGCCGGAATTTAGCTCGGTATTGATGATGCACCGCGGCATCTCCTGCTGGGTGCGGCGGCGCTTTTCTGCCGCGTCCAGCAGCCGTACCAGGTGCTGTTTTGTTTTCATCGGCGCCTGCTGGGAGCGCAGATAGACTCCCGCCATCTGCCGACATTCATTGAGCATCGCCTGCACAGGGTCCTGTGGGCGAAGCAGGCGGCAGTCGGATGGAACCGGCACGGCATGAATCTGTGCCAGACACTCGGCTGCAAGCCTCAGGTCGGTGCGGTAGTCAAGCGCACGTCCTGGCAGATATTCCATCACCAGCATCTGGTGCTGGCTATCCACAAAATAAGGCTGCGGCGTGCGTCCGCTGTGCCTGAGCAGCCAGAGCGCGTGGTACTCGTAGCCGATCTGGTCGGACAGGTGCATCTGGCTGCCGGTGTTTTTGCGCAGCACCAGCTTTTGTCCGGTCACCGGATGGGTGAACAGATAGTTGATGTTATATTCTCCCTGTCCCAGCATCGAAAAGGACAGCTGTGCCGATTCGGGAATGCCCAGCTCCTGCTGGAAGCGAAAGTTTGCAATGGCGCGAAGTTGTTGTGTGTTTAAGCTCATCCTGTCTCCCCCTCTGTGTTACATCCACCCTAGCCGGCGCAAAAACTGCCGGCTATGCGCACAGGCCGCCGGTTGCTGGTGCAGCCGGTCTGCCAGCGCGCGCAGGTCCTGCGGCGAATCCACATCATGCAGCGGCTGCACCGTCCGGCAGCAGTATCCGGCGGCTTTGATGGCAGCCATCGTCTGTTCAAAGACGGTGCTGCCGCCGTAGGACTGGCCTGCAAAGACAAAGGAGCAGCGCATCCTGCTTCCAATCAGATAGTAACCTCCGTCCACCGTGGGACCGAGCACCAGCGGACTTTGGTCGAGCGACTGCATCGCTGCGGCAATGATGCCGCGATGAAGCTGTGGCAGGTCGGCGCCCACCAGCACACAGCGGTCATAGCCCATCGCCAGCGTTTGTGCGATGGCGTTGTCCATCTTTTCCCCAAGACTATTCCCCTGTTGTGGAAAAAACTGCCGCTGGTCCGGCAGCAGCTCCTGCAGGATCGACAGCGGACCTTCCTGCCCGTAAAAAACCAGCAAATCCCAGCGCGGGTCGTTGCAGGCGGCAAACAAATCCTGCAAAAAGGCACAATGAACCTCGACGCACTGTGCTGGCGTCAAGGCCGCTTGAAGTCTTGTCTTGGTTTTTCCCTGCACAGGGACGCGGGTAAACAATATCAGCGCCTGTTTCATCAGGAAACCTTGTCTCCCCTTTCTTTCTTCCCTGCGTCCTTTCCCAGATAGTGCCGTTTGACGGCGATGCCCAGCAGCATGACCAGCACAAACAGCACGCCTGCCGCGACAAAGTACCAGACGCGACCTTCGGTGGCGGTGATGCCCGCCGCGCCGATGGTGAAAAACGAGACGCCAGGGAGCATGAATACAAACGTACAGATAGTATATTTCCAAAAATGGATATCGGTAATCCCATAGGCAAAATTTTGCAGATTATACGGGAACAGCGGAACCAGTCGGGTGATCATCAGCACGACCGTCTCGCTGTTGCTGTTCTGCTCAAACAGCAGCTTTTTAAGGTAGGGATTTTTCTCGGCGAGCGGCTTGAGCGAATCGCGCAGGAAAAATCGTCCCACCACAAAGGCGGCGCACGCGCCCAAGGTCGTGGCAATCAGGCAGAGCAGGATGCCCAGCCACGGTCCAAACAGCATCCCAGCAAACAGCGCGAAGGTGGCTCCTGGCAGCGCCAGCACGACGCATCCCACCACCGTGAGGAGGACATACCACAGCATCGCCTGCCAGAGGTTTTGCTGCACCAGCTCCCGCAGGAAGGAGAGGTTCTCGAGATTGCCAAGATACTCCGACCAGCCAAAGCGGCGGTCCAGAATCAGGATCGCCGCGATGAGCAGCACAAAGACAATGAGCTTTGCTTTTTTCATCTTATCGCTCTTTCGAGGCGGATTTTGCCTTCTGTCTTGCACTGAAGATCTGGCGCAGCATGACGATCAGCACCGACAGCGCAAACAGAATCAGCAGTCCGGTCACCAGCAGCTGTGCGCCGCCGGTGAGCATGCCGCCCACATAGGAGTAGACGATGGTGGCTGGCAGCTGACCGATGCCGGTGGCGATGAAGAACGGCCAGAACTTCATCGAGGTCAGTCCTGCCGCATAGCTGACCACGTCAAACGACATGAACGGCAGCAGACGCGCAATCAGCACGCTCTGTTTGCCGTACTTTTCGAAAAAGACGTCGATCTCTTCCAGACCGGTCTTGGTGGTGATCTTCTCGACCACGTCGCGTCCCAGCAGCTTGGCAAGCCAGAAGCACAGCGCCGCGCCTGCCATTGCGCTGCTCCACGAGAGGATGGCTCCCTGCCACCAGCCAAAGAGGTTTGCATTGGCAAAGGTGATGAGAAACGCCGGCAGCGGCGCCATCAGCGACTGGAAGATCATCAGGATGGCAGACACCGCCATCGCATACGGGCCGTAGGACTCGACAAAGTCTTTGACCACCGCAAAGTCGCCGCTGGCAAACATGGCAAAGACCTTGTCCATGCCGGTTTTGACCGGCTCGACCAAAAAGTAGCTGGCAACCGCCGCTACGATCAGCAACAGCACCACGATCTGCTGTATTCTTTTAGATTTTTTGTTGTTCATAATATCCGCCCCTTTTGCACAGGTTGTCTTTCTTCCCTATATATTGACACAGTTCGATTTGAATAGCAAATTGTTATTTTCTATTCAAGTACAAAGACGGATGAATATTTTTTATATGTTTTTCTCTTGACAATCTTGACCTTTTGGGCTTCATGATTCCTGTTTGCCGGCTGATTCTTCAACAAAGCGCGGTTATTCTTACATGAATATGAAAAGATAGCGGATTTCTCCTCGTACCATGCAGGAAATCCTTCCTGTTTTTCACGCAGAATGAATGTATGATTGATACTATCGACGGCAATGCTGCTTCTGCGTGTCGATTTTGGCCGAGGAAAGGTCTGGAACGGCGGCGATGCAATTTGTGCAATCTGTCGGATTTTGCCGCGGGATTTTTCCTGAGAATTGGAGGACAGCGGCCGGTTTGGAAGTTTAGCTATATAATAAGGAAAGAAGTGTATCGTTTTTTCAAAACAGGATTTTGGCAGACAGCAACAGAGCCGCCGCTTTTTTAAAAAAGCGGCGGCTCTGTTGCTTGTTGGTGTGTATAGAAAACGGAGTTGTACTGTTTAAGCCTCTTTCTTTCTGGCCTCGATCTCTGCACGCATCTGCGGAAGCATCTTCTCATACTTGCGGATCATCAGGCTAAAGACCAGTGCAATGAGAAATCCGACGCACGGCAGCAGGGTATTCTCGACAAAGAACAGCTGTTTTACGCTCTCGGCCTGTTCGGCAGCCTTTGGCACATACGGAACCAGCATCAGCAGATAGCCTGCGATCGGTCCGCCCAGTGCCATGCCCACCTTATAGGACACCGAAAAGCCGGACATCAGGATTGCCTCGTTGTTGACGCCGGTTTTCCACTCGCCGTAGACCTTGGCGTCAAAGATGTTGAGCACGATGGTCGCGCCGACCAATCCGACGCCGACGGTGCTGAAGGTCCAGCCGACGATCATCACCCATACATTCATATCGTGCAGCAGGAAACGGATGCCGTAGCCGACCATCGACATCAGACAGCCGAGCGAAGCGGTTCCTGCATTGCCAAAGTGTTTGGTAAACCAGCTGAGCACCGCGTAAACCAGCACGCCGGTGACGGTGGCAACGGTGGAATAGGTCGCCAGAAGGTTGACGTTGCCGAGGTTATACTGGAAATAGTAGGTCTGTGCCGAGCTTTCGATCGACGAACCAACGACGTCGAAGAAGTACAGTCCGATGCAGAACAGCCAGACCTTATTCTTCAGCAGCGCTTTGAGCACTTCTCCCAAGCCAGGCGCCTTCTCAACGCTGCCCTCTCCGCCTGCCTCGGTCAGATATTCCAGCGGCTCATAACCGCGGGTTCCCCAGAATACAACCAGATGGCACAGTGCATACAGGATACCGTAGAGGATGCCGACATACAGAAAGCCCTTCTGCATATCCTCGCCGCCGAACACCGATACCATCGGCAGCGTCGCCGCCGGAACGATCCAGCCGGCAGCCGTGCCATAGAATCCGGCAATCTGGTTGAGGTGGGCGCGCTGCTGTTTATCGCTGGACAGACGGCCCATCAGGGTATTGAGCGGGATGAGCAGTGCGGTGCTTGCCATGCCCTGCAAGGTATAGGTCACCGCTACCCAGATGATCTTTCCGGTCATGGTCAGCTCCGGCATCATAAAGCACAGAGCGACGATCACACCGGCCGGCACCGAGAAGTATTTGAGCCATACTCTGCACTTGCCCTCTTTGGAGCGGGTTCTGTCGACGATGGCGCCCATCATCGGGTCATTGATGATGTCCCAGATCTTGGCGATCAGAATGATGGTCGCAGCAACACCGCTGCTGATGCCGATGACATCGGTATAAAAGTACAGCATGAACACCATGGTCAGATAAACCAGCAGCGTCTTTGCAAAGGAGCCTGCGCCATAGGTCAGTTTTACTTTGAGCGGCAGTTTGACCGCCTGGATGGATGTAGGGGTTTGATGATCCACTGAGATTTCCTCCTCACTCTATCTTGATTTACACAGTATTATTTGATTTAGACACTTACCTTGACCGACGAAACCGCCAGTGCCGGCGCCGAAACGGCAAAGCTCTTGATGATCGGCATGGCAAAGGTGAACATCTCGCTGCCCACCGCTGTCACGCTGCCGAACAGCTCGAGCAGATTTCCTTCGAGGGTCATTCCCTCCACCCGTCCGACCGGTCTGCCCTGACGGACGACAATCGCCTCGCAGGGAATGGAAAAGTTGCCCGACGCCAGATTGATCGAATGGAACACGTCAAACGACTGGTTGACAAACAGTCCGTCGCCCATCTGCGCGATCAGTTCGTCGGTGGTCTGCTGTCCTGGCAGCACCATCAGATTTTTTGGCACAACCACCACGTCGGTCTGCACGGCGCCGCTGATCATCGGCTTTCTGCCGGCGTTGCCGGTGGAGGTTGCTCCCAGCTGTGCGGCGGTGGAAAGGTTGTGCATCCAGCCGCAGACTTTGCCGTCACGCACCAGCTCCAATTCCACAGCGCGGCTGCCTTCGCAGTCGAGTGCGGCATGATAGCCGCTGTAAGGACTTTCGATGCGGTCGACGATGTTCAGCTGCGGCGAAAAAACGGTCTGATCCAGCCGGTTCCACAGGCAGGAGTTATGTTCGCCCACCAGTTTGCCGCTGAACAGCTGCCAGGCAGTGATGAAGATGTTACAGACGACGCTTGCATCCAGCACGCACCGACAGCTTCCGCTCTGCCACTGGGTCAGCGGCAGATGCTCGGCAAATTTTTGCTGGGCTGTACGGGCGATCTCCTGCGGAGAGAGCTTGGCAAGCTCCTGCGCAGAAACCTCAAATTCGACCTCGGTTGTCCCGTTGTGGTCGGCTGCCATGCTGACCGACAGCTCATAAAAGAGGTGCTCGCTCTCCGACTGCAGTCCGTCGGAGTTTGCAATCGCAAGCCTGGTCGCATAGCGGCTCAGCTCCACCTGACGGCTGAGCAGGTGCGGATCGCTTGCGGCAAGCGCCTGGTCGATGCGCGCCAGCTGCTGTTCCATCTGCTCCCTGGTCGCCGGTACGCCGGTCGGCGCAAATCGGCAGGAGGCCGCCGCGTCGTTTTGCAGCCAGGGAGAGGTCTGCGCCGAGAAGCGGGCATTTTCGGCGGCGGCAAGGATGTTGTTCATCGGCTCCTCGTCGATCTTCTGGGTGTAGAGCATCCCTGTTTTGCCGTCGGTGGTCGCCTGCACAAACAGCTCGTTGAGGCAGGCATATCTGCCGCCGCTGGAGCGTCCGTCGGTGCGGCTGAGCGTGAGCGTCTCGCGGCTTTCCAGCTCGGCCTGTGCCTGCGTGACCTGTGCCGGAAGGGATGCAAAGGCTTCGATATAGCGTTGCAGTTGATTCATGCTGATTCCTCCTTAGCCCAGACTCATTTGAGAGATGCGGATGCGCGGCTGATTGACCGTCGTCGGAATCAGTCCCGACGCTGCTCCGCAGAACGAACCGTCGAAGCTGCCCAACTGGGTTCCCACGCGGTCGATCTTCTGCATCACGTCGATGCCGCTGCCGGTCAGCGACACGCCTTTGACCGGATAGGTGATCTTCCCGTGCTCAATCCAGAATCCGTCGGCGACGGCGATCGAAAACTGTGCGCCGCCGTTGCCTCCGCCTACCGAGCGGACGTACAATCCCTGGTCGATCTCGGAGAGCATCTGGTCGTTGTCGTCGGTGCCGGTCAGCAAAAAGGTGTTGCTCATCCGGCTGGTCGGCGCATAGGTGTAGTTCTGGCGGCGGCCGCAGCCATTGGAGTCGGTGCCCAGCTTTCGTCCATTGAGCCGGTCGTTGAGGTAGCCTTTCAGGATGCCCTTTTCGATGAGTACATTGCGCTGACGCGGATGTCCCTCGTCGTCGATGAGCGAGGAGCCGAGCGCTCCTGGCACGGTGCCGTCGTCCACCAGCGTGACCTTGTCCGACGCCACCCGCTGGCCGATCATTCCCACAAACGGACTGCGGCGGGCAGCGATGGCACAGCCTTCCAGCATGTGTCCGCAGCACTCATGAAACAGCGTTCCGCACACGCCCGCCTCCAGGATGACCGGCACGCGGCAGGGAGAAATCGCTCTGGCGCTGCGGGTGTTTTCCAGCCGGTGCGCAAGGTCGATGCCAAACGAGATGTGCTCGTCGTGGTCGATGAAGGTGGAAAAATCCCCTGGCTTATACAGATCCTCCCAGCGGAAGGCGTTGCGGATGCCGTCGCCCACCGTCAGATCGTAGCGCATACGGGTCGAAACACGCCGGTCGTCGGCAAGCAGTCCTTCGCTGTTGACCACCCGCACCCGCTGGTCCGAATCAAAATAGTGGATATTGAGGTTCTGTATCCCGACGCCGCTGGAACGAATGGCGTGGTCGGCTTCGATCATCCGGCGAATCTTGGCGGCGTGGTCGGCCTGATGCTGTGCCACCGCCGAAAATACGTCGGGATTTTGCCGCTGCGGACAGACAAGCCGCACCGGTGCCGACCGCTTTTTATCCTCCATCAGCTCACAGGCGCGGTCGGCCAGCGCCAACAGCGCATCGAGCGTCACCTCGTTGGTGTAGACATAGATGCTGTCGGTCCGATCGAGCAGGTAAAGTCCCACGCCATAGGTGCGCACTCCCTTGACTCCCTGGACGACACCGCTGCGCTGGACGATCTGCGTCTCCTCGGTGTCCTCGAAAAACAGCTCGGCAAAATCTCCCTTTTCCTTCAGTGCCCGTTCCAGCACCAGAAAACATTCTTTGTTTGTCAGCATATCCCTGCTCCTTTCCGCCTTGGGCTTATTCCTTGATGCGCGCCACCAGCTCGACCTCCACCGGCAGATTCAGCGGCAGTGCGCACACGCCGACGGCACTGCGGGCATGTCTGCCGCGCTCGCCGAATACCTCCACCAGTAAATCGGAGGCGCCGTCGATCACCGCCGGCTGCTCATAAAAATCGGGCGTACACGCCACAAAGCCGGTCAGCTTGACGATCTGTTCGACCCGATCGAGGTCTCCAAGCTCCTGCTGCATCACCGAAAGAAGGGTCAGCGCTGCGATGCGCGCCACCTGATAGCCCTGCTCCAGGCTGACCTCTGCGCCAAGCTTTCCCTGCACCATCGGCTTGCCGTCCTTGATTGCCGAAGCGCCGGACAGATAGATGGTCTGTCCATCCCGCTGCATCCGCACATAATTTGCCAGCGGCTGCGGCGCCATGTTCGGCTCCAATCCCTGCTCACGGAATTTTTGTTCGATCGTACTCATGCGATTCCCTCCTGTCTGCGGTATCGTTTTACCGCTTCGATCAACCGGTCGATGTCCTCCAGATTGTTAAAGTAGTGCAGACTGATGCGCAGGCTGTCGCCCTTCTGGTCGACGACGATGTTCTGTCCTTCCAGATACTGCTGCAATGCCTGCGCCGGACAATCGGTGTCCAGATAGACCAGTCCGCTGCGGTTTTGCTTTGGAAACTCCCAGCGCAGGCGCATCCCTGACGACGCCTTCACCTTTTCGCACAAAGCCTCGTACAGGCCGCCGACGTAGTCGGCGATGTTCTGTGCGCCCAAGGCAAGATAATGTTCGGCGGCAAGTCCCAGCCCATAGATGCCGGCGACGTTTGGATAGCCCATCTCGAACCGGCCTGCATCGGTGCGCAGCTGGAGCTGCTTGCGGTCGGTGTCAAAGCGGTGGGTATCTGACATCCAGCCTGCTCCCCACGGGACAAGCTCCTGCATCAGCCGGTCGCTGATGCAGGCATAGCCGGTGCCGCAAAATCCCATCATCCACTTATAGTCGTTTCCCACCAAAAAGTCGATCTGCATCCGCTGCATATCCAGCGGCAGAATGCCCGCGCTCTGCACGGCATCGACACACAGCCAGATTCCTTTTTCCCGACACAGCGCGCCGATGCGGGCAAGGTCTGCCTGGAAGCCGGTGCTGCTTTCAGCACAGCACAGCGACACTGCTCGGGTGCGCGGCGTGATGGCCGCGGCGATATCCTCCGGCAGCAGCATCCCTTTGCGGGTAGGCAGAAAGACAGGCTCGATGTCCTGCCGCGCCTGCCAGGCAAACCGGTCGCTGATAAAGCAGTCGGCGGAGAGCATCACCTGGTCGCCCTTCTGCCAATCCAGTCCACCTGTAAAGAGGTTGAGCATCCGCGACGAGTTATCCCCAAAGGCGATGTTCTCCTTTTTGGCGCCCAGCATATCAGCCAGCATCTGTTTGGACCAGTCCATCATTTCCAGCGTGGTCATTCCGTTCCAGCTCAGGTCTCCGCCCACAAGGTAACGGCTGTCCTGATAGTCGCGCATCGCCCGATAGATATAGTCCGGCACCAGTCCGGTGGATGCCGCCGCCAGATAGGTTTTCTGTTGTAAAAGCGGAAAATGTGCCCGCTCCTGCTGCCATTGGTCTGTCATGTTGTTCCTCGTTTCAAGTATCATTTTCATTAGAATTTTTATTAGTATGTTTAGTACTGATTGCAGTATAGCACCGGCAATTTCGGCTGTCAACCATGGCAGCTAAAATTCGCCATTTTCTCAGTTTATATCCCCTCTTTTTTGGCAGCTTTGACCAGAAGGCAGGAGAGGAAAACGCTCTGATTTGGTGCTGTTCTGGGAGTTTGCAGGAAAAGAAAAATACGCCTGCCGAACAAAACGGCAGGCGTATTTTTTGTATGGTCGATCAATTTAGAAATGCGATGTCCTCGTCCAGCCACTGCATTGCCTTTTGCTTATCCCGCTGCAGCATTGCGTCGATGAGGTGGTCGTGCTTATCGGCATCCAGCTCACTGCTGCCGCGCGCAAGAGTGATCTTGCTTAAAAAGTCATCGAGCACCCCTGGCAAATACTGGTTGCCCGAAAGGCGCGCCATCGCCATGTGAAACTGCTGGTTCGGGCGGTCGCCGCTCTGCAGGTACTCGGCGGAGGTATAGGCGCGCAGCGACTGAATCTCCTCGTCGGTGGCGTGGTCGATGATCAGTTCGACCGACAGCTTTTCCAGCTGTTTGCGGATCGCCTGAATCTGGTTGATCTCATCCACCGTGAACGAATTGACCATATATCCCTTGCGATGGTAGCTGACAAGGTAGCCCTGTTTGCTGAGCAGATGCAGCGCGTCGCGGACCGGCGCCTTGCTCACCCCGTATTGCTGGGCAATCTGCGCCTCGCTGATGAAGGTTCTCGCCCCCAGTGTCCCGCTTTCGATCTCCTGCTTGACGCTGTTATAGATCTGCACGGACAGTTTTTCTGCCATGTTTTTCACCTCGGTTGTCGGGTTTGTTTTCTATTATGATACCATCCTGCGTCGGGTTTTGCAAGATGCCAGCTTGAAGCCGGACACTATTCGCGTTGCCGGTCAAGTGCAGAGCCGATACCCTCGCTCTCGCACTTGTTTGAGAAGGTCGGTACTTCTCTTTTTCGGCTTAAAGCTGGACACGATTCGTGTTGTCGGTCAGGTGCTGAGCCGATTCCCTTGTTCTCGCGAAGGTGAAACCTCTGGTGATTCTACCAATCCTTGACCGAGCCGTCAAAGGCGCGGCGGGCCGCTGCCGAACCTCTGGGTTTTGGCGGGTACAGCTGCTGGGCGTCCGGCGACAGCTCGACGCCGATGCCTGGCGTCTGCGGGAGAAGCAGGCAGCCGTCCTGGATTTGCAGCGGATGGCAGACCAGCGCATCCTCCGCGCCATTCAGGCAGAAGCCTGGCAGCTCCTGGATGCCCAGATTCGGGATGCAGGCGCAAAGCTGCAGGCAGGCTGCCGTCGAAACCGGTCCCAGCGGATTGTGCGGAATGACCAGCACGTCGTGGGCTTCCGCCAGCGAACAGATCTTTTTGGAGGTGGTGATGCCGCCGACTGCGCACACATCGGGACGCACATACTGAGCAGCATGGCGGGAGAGCAGCATGGCAAACTCGCGTAGATTGCAGAAGCGTTCTCCCGTTGCGATGGGAACCGGCACCTTTTGGGCGACCTGCGCCATCGTGTCAAAATTATCCGGTGCAACAGGGTCCTCCAGCACCATGGGTCGGTACTGCTCCACTGCCCTACCGAAGCTGACCGCCTCGGGCAGGCTCATCGAGCGGTGCACCTCCAAAATGAGGTCGAAGTCGTAGCCGACCGCCTCGCGGCAGACCCGCACCTTCTCCACCTCATGCTCGATGCGGTTGGAGTAAAACTCGCCGCCCTTGACCTCCTGCGGCGAAATGCCGTTGACAAACAGCTTGGCCGCCGTAAAGCCCATCTCCTTGAGCTGGCGGTACTCCTGCGCCAGCTGCTGCAAATTTTCGGGGTGCTTCATCGGCGAAGCGTAGACCCGCACCTTGTCGCGCACCTTTCCGCCCAGCAGCTGATAGACCGGTACGCCCAGCTTTTTGCCCTTGATGTCCCACAGCGCAATGTCGATGGCCGAGATGGCTGCCATGATGACCGAGCCGCGAAAATACTGGGCGCGCATGAAGTTCTGGTTGATGTCCTCGATCTGAAACGGGTCCCTGCCGATGAGGTAGGCGCCGTACTGCTCGAGGACGGTGCGGGTGGCCTCCAGCTGTGCCCAGTTGCCCGCCTCGCCCAGTCCGACGATTCCTTCGTCGGTGTACACCTGCACAAACAGGTAGTGCTTTGCAATCAATGTTTTGACGTCGGTAATTTTCATCCGTTCTCCTCCTCCCTAGCAAAAACTGCGCAGAAATTGCAGGTGCAGCTGCAGAGCCTGCTGCCATTCGTCGGTTCGATTGACGGTAAATCCATGGTGGGACTGCTCTAAACAGTGAAACTCGGTTTTAACACCCTGTTTTGTCAGGCGATCGGCAAACCGCTTATTTTCAGGGCGGAGCTTATCCAGTCCCGCGCAGAGCATCATTGTGCGAGGAAAGCTTTGCAGGCAGTGGTCGTCTGCATTGCAGATCGAGATGGTCGGCAAACTCGGGTCCTGTCCCTGCAAATAAAACTGGTTATACAGCCTGCCGACCTCTGCCCTCGCCAGAACACCGGTGTCCTTTCGCTGCTCCTCGGTCAGCTTTTCAACAGGGTCCTGCATCAGGTCGGTCGGGAAATATTCGATCAGCAGGCCGTCGGGACGATGCTGCTGTGTATCTGCATCGGCGATGCAGGCTGCTGCCGCCAGATTGCCTCCTGCGCTGTGTCCGACCAACAGCATCGGGCAGCCGCGGCGGTCGGCCTCGCTTCTTGCCTGCCGGCAGACTGCCTGCACATCCTCCAATGCCGCCGGATAAGGATTTTCCGGCGCCAGCGCATAATCGACGTCCCAGACCAGAGCCTTCAGCTGCTGGGCCATCCATGCGCAGTAGACCTCGTCGCGCTGTCCGCGCGGCTTGATAAATCCGCCGCCGTGGAGGTTTACCACCAGACAGGCCGGATGCTGCGTCTGGGTGGAGGCAAACTCCCAGACCTCGACCGGCCTATCGCCGCTTGCGCAAAAGGTGCGGCGGGTCTTGGCGACCTGTTCAAACTGCTGTTCGGGCTGCGGCGCAAAGCTCCTTTTACGGATGTTTTGTACCTGTTCCATCATCTGTTGTCTGTCCAAAATACCTTCCTCCTGTCAATCAAAATCATCCCTTTTATTATAGCACAGCGGCAAAGGGCGGGCAAACGGGCGCGTCAGCCATTTTTACATGGGCAGACGGCTTGTAATGTGCGGCCGGTTCTGGTATCATGGAGAAGGAATAATGAACAGATTGACAAGGGAGGAATTGATGATGAACTTTATTTTTTCTGAAGGACGCTTGGACTGCCGCAGTGAGGACGGACTGCCGATGGGAAACATCACCTTTCCGGCGGTGGACGAGCGTGTGGTGAACATCGACCATGTATTTACTTCGCCTGTTTTTCGCGGACAGGGCGTCGCCGAAAAGATGATGGACGCGCTGATGGTGCATCTGGAAAAGGAAGGCAAGCTGGCGCGGCTGACCTGTCCATACAGCCAGCACTACATCGAGAAGCATCCACAGTGGAGCCATCTGGTGGAGCGGTAAGGAGACGGGCCACATGATTACTAAACAAATGATCCGCAGCGAGGAGGCCATCTGCACCTATATCCGCAAAGCCGACCAGTCGATGGCGGCGCTGGGCTTTACCGAGCACAGCTTTGCCCATGTGACCAAGGTCGCCGAATTTGCCCAGCGTCTACTGCTGGAGCTGGGTTATCCGGAGCGCACCGGTGAGCTTGCATGGATTGCGGGATATATGCACGACATCGGCAACATTGTCAACCGCATCGACCACGCGCAGAGCGGTGCGATTATGGCGTTTCGTATTCTGGACAAGCTGGGCTGCGACCCTGAGGAGCTGGCCACCATCGTCAGCGCCATCGGCAACCACGACGAAGGCACCGCGTTTCCGGTCAACGAGGTCGCTGCCGCGCTGATTTTAGGCGACAAGACCGATGTACGCCGTTCCCGTGTGCGCAATCAGGACCCTGCCACCTTTGACATTCACGACAGGGTAAACTTTGCGGTTGTCGATTCGAGCACCGAGTTTGACGCGCAGCAAAAGGCGGTCACACTGACGCTGACCATCGACACCTCCATCTCGCCGGTGATGGATTATTTTGAGATTTTTTTACAGCGAATGGTGCTTTGCCGCAAGGCCGCCGAGAAGCTGGGATTACAGTTTCATCTCCTCATCAACGGGCAGATGGTATTATAAGACAAGTACAAACAACGCCCTACCGTGCAGAAGAAATTCTGCACAAAGCAGGGCGTTGTTTTTTTGTAGGAGGGTTCCTGCAGTCCAGGCCCGCACACAGACTTTCTGCAAAGTCACACTTTAAGTGGTGCGGGCATGAGAAGGAGCAAAGCTCCTTCTCCGAACTTTCTTCTAAACCTTTGTGGGCCTACGCGGCCCACACCCGCGGAAACTTTCTTGTGTGAAGAAAGTTTCACAAAGAGCACACAAGGAACCTCCTGGTTCCTTGACTTCCAGCTAAAGGGGCAAGCCCCTTTTGAAACCCCACGCTTCTCCGGCAGCGGGCAAACGTCAGGTATTGCACCTGCTGCTTCGGGCAGCAGGTGGTAATATCGTGGAGGTAGGACGTTGCCTTACCTCCAGCGGGTGGTCGTCCGCTGGACATAGCCCTTGAAGTTCGGGCAGCGCTTGCCCAGCTGCGATGGGTCGGAGAAGGTCAGCTCGCGGACCGTCTCGTCGCCGGCAAAGTTGGAATCGGTGAAATGAATCGTCCCGTCAGGGTCGATTTTCGAGATAAAGCCGGCGTGACCGTGCTTGCCGTTAAACCAGATGGCCACGCTGGGCGCACACAGGTGCATCTTGCGCTCCTGCGGCGTGGAGTTGTTCCAGTAGGCTTTGGCGTCGACGTTGCCCGACGAGCCGACGCCGGTGGCTTTGGTGTACAGCGCCGCTGCATAGGTCAGACACTGTCCGCCCCAACGCGGCTTTTTGGCGGACGCGGAAGGAAGTTTTTCTTGCTGCATGGTGCCGTCCCTCCTTGTTGAGAATGCTGTCACAAGGCAGCCGGTGTCGAATCCTGCCGCCCTCTCTATCCTATGTCCGGCACAAAATTTGGTGCGGGACTGGCAGCCGCAGACAGAATGTGGTAGAATGATGGTGACAACCTTTGCCCGAAAGGAAGGATCTGCTATGAAATTTATCCGACTGCTGCTGATACTGCTGGTGCTGGGAGGTATCCTTTTGCTCGGCGGCTGCCGTCGTCTGTCGTCGACTGAGCCGTCCGAGACTGTCTCTGAGTCGTCCGAGGTTGTCTCCGAGACGTGGACAGCCGACCAACTCTGCGAGCAGCACGCCGACTTTTTGGAGAACTTTTTCTATCTCTTTTCCGAGCCGTTTTCCTCCACCGACCAGCTTTCTTCGGAGACGGTGCTGTTTTTTACACTGATCGAGCTGTACGACGAGCAGGGCAGCTCGGCTTTTGCCTATGACGAGGCGCTGGACGCTTATCTGTTGCCAGCCGACCTTGTGCGCGAAGGAGTATCGCGCTGGTTTGGTCTGGAAGGCTTTGATGGCAGCGATTCCGACCGCTACCAGGCCGAGGGAGATGGGTTTCTCTATTCTACTGCCCATGGATTCCCCATCGTCTATCCTCGGATTGCTTCGGCACAGCTCGACGGCGATCAGCTGCATCTGCATGTGGAATACACCAACCCTGAACAGGACGGCAACCCTGTGACCGGTGTGCTGGACTTTGTCTTTGTCGTCGAGGAGGATTCTCTGCGGGCTGTCCGTGCGGTCGAAGGCTAATGTGCCTGTCCGCACAGCGCGGACAATTCACCCTTTCTCCCGCTGCCGCATAGGATAGGGCAGCATACTTTTGGAGGAGGTGAGGCTGTGTCCGTTTTGCAGACGGCGCTCGGTCAGGACGGCGGTCAGACCGTTGTGGAGCGTTTGGTGTCGATGATTCCGCTGGTGCTGCTGCTGATCGGCGTGGTCACCGTCATTCTGCTGATCGTCCGCACCGAGTCGAAGGACTGCGACCTCGCTCTGCCGGTCGGCGAGCCGGAGACAGTCAGCGGGCGGGTGCTGTACTCCACGCTGATTGAAACCCGCGCCTACTACAAAAACAACCGCCGGCAGATGGCGATTATCTTCATCTGCGCGATCATCTCCTGTTTTGCGGGACTGACGGTGCTGATGATCTCGGTGTTTTACTTTCCTGATCAGGCGCAGACGGCAGGAGCTGCCGCCGGTGCGGTGATGAGTCTGGTATCGGGCGGTTTTTTCTGGATTTTCCGCCAGTGCAGCCGACAGGTCGAGAGTTATTTTCACGCGCTGATCCGGCTGCAGAACATCTTCATCGCTGTCGAGCTGTGCAAGAATTGCAGCGAGCCGCTGCGCGACGAGAAGCACGCGCAGCTCATCGACGCCTTGATGAAGGCGTGCGAAAACAGTCCGGTGGCGCCGACAGCCGCATCAGAGCAAAAATAAGCCCAGCCCTCGTAAAAAGGAGGGCTGGGCTTTGTGCGTCTATCGAGGACATTTTTATTGTGCGGGCACGAGAAGGAAACTAAGTTTCCTTCCTCGAACATTCTGCAAGAACATTGCAGGCTTCCGCAGCCCACGCCCGCGGGTATCTTTGCAGGAGGGTTCCTGCAAAACCTCTTTTGCAGGGTAGTTCCTGCAAGAATATTGTGGGCTTACGCAGCCCACACCCGCGGTCGATTTCTTGTTGCGAAGAAATCGACGAAAGACGCACCAAAAACCTCCTGGTTTTTGGATTTCCAGCGAAAGGGGCTGCGCCCCTTTTGAAACCCCTTTGCATCGGCAGAAAGTGCGCTCGACAAAGGCACTCTACTGTCCGAAGTGGTACGCCAGTATTTGACATCCTTCTGCTGCCGGAGCAGACAGGGGGAGAGAACTTTGCAAAGCAAAGTTCCCGAGGGAAGTAACTTTTCTGCAGAAAAGTTCGGAGAATGGGCTTTGCCCATTCTCGGGACCGCACACGGAAAAGCATGATAATGCAGGAAGCAGAGGTGCGGTCTTGCCCCTCAGAGGTGTTTCCAAAGAGGATACCTCCTCTTTGGCACGCCTTTGATTACTTTCCTCGTGAAAGGAAAGTAATCGCGGGTGCGGGCTGCGGAAGCCCGCAAAGGTTTAGAAGAATGTTCGGAGAAGGAAACTTTGTTTCCTTCTCATGCCCGCACCACCTAAAGTGCGACTTTGCAGAAAGTCTGTGTGCGGGCCTTTGTAGGGACTTCCCTGCAACGAACAAAAAAGGTTCGGAGAAGGAATTTTCATTTCCTTCTCCCTCCCCTTATTCCAGTGAAAAGGTCACCGTCACGTCGCCGTCTCCCAGTGCGGCGCGCAGTTTTTCTGCGTCCACTCCTTCGATTTTGGCAATGGGCGTCAGACTCCAGGAGTTCTGATCATAGTAGATGACCAGCGTGCGGCCCTGATACAGAATGATGTCTCCTGCGGTGGTGTTCATCTGCTGGTTGTTCTGCGGCAGACGGACGCCGAGGTCCGCTCCCTTCTCCATCTGCGCATAGTCGCTCATCGTGAGCGTCAGCGGCCCTTCTGCCAGCAGCTCCTTGAGTGCATCCACGCTGGAATTGTCCGCCCAGGTGGCGGTGAATTCGCTCTCCCCTGCCTGAATGTGCAGCATCTGCGTTTCCTCCTTGTCGGTGTCGGATGTCGTTGCTTCGGTCGGTGCTTCGCTCGACTGCTCGGTCGGTTCGCTCGCCGATTCGGCTGGCTGCTCGGTCGCTTCGGTCGACTGCTCGGTCGATTCGGTCGTCGATTCGGCTGGCTGCTCGGTTATCGATTCGGTCGGTTTGGTCGACTGTTCGGTCGGTTCGGTCGATGCTTCGGCTGACTGCTCGGTCGATTCGGTCGTCGATTCGGCTGGCTGCTCGGTCGATTCGGTCGGTGGCTCAACCGATGGTGTGGTCGATGTTGACTGTCCGCAGGCGGTCAGCAGCAGCAGACACAGCACCAGCGCACAAAGCCGCTTCATGCTGTCCACCCTAGGCGATGGCAGCGCCCATCTCGCGGGCCTGCTGCAAAGCGGCATGACCTTCGATTTCGCCCGCGCCATTGACGCCGCCGGCAAAAACGCTGCCCGCCAGATGTGCCCGTTCAAAGCACTCGATCCAGCCTTCCAGACCGGAGATGGCGCGGCGGTCGACGCCCTCGGCATCCTCGGCGGCAGCGGTCAGCAGGTAGACGTCGGTGAAGGCGTAGTCCGAGCCGTACAGCGAATTTGCGCGGTCGAGCAGCGTTTTCATCTGACCGGACATCTCATAGTAGTAGATCGGGCTAGCGAACACCAGCACGTCGGCATCGTGCATCTTGCGAACGATCTCGATGGCGTCGTCCTTCTGCACGCAGCTGCCGGTTTTCAGGCAGGCAAGGCAGCCTTTGCAGAAGGCAATCTGTTTGTTCTGCAGGCTAATCTGTTCGACGGTATTGCCGGACTGGCGTGCGCCCTCGGCAAAAGCATCCGCCAAAGCGGCAGAATTACTGTGGTTTCGCAGGCTGGTGGAGATGACAAGTACCTTTTTAGACATGGTGATCCATCCTTTCGCAATCGTTTTTTATGTGAAGATTAGGTGATTCTTTCCTTATTATATAGCAGCAGTTTCTTCGCCGGTGACGACGATCTCGCCGCAGGACTCAGGGTCATCGCGGACGATCTCTCCGACCGCCGGAACCACGATTTTGCCGGACAGCGGATTCTTGATGCTCTGGACCGGTGTGGTGATGGTCGCCTGCACCTGGGATTTTTCAAAGCACAGGTCGGTGTCGATCATCTTGCAGTCGATGAGGCGCAGGTTTTTGCAGTAGCACAGCGGCTGGGTGCCGATGATGGTGCAGCGCTCGAAGGTGACGTTTTCGCTGTACCACGCCAGATACTCACCTTTGACGACGCTGTCGCGGACGATGACGTGATTTGCGTGCCAAAAAGCGTCCTTGGTGTCGAAGGTGCAGTGCTCAAAAACGGCGTCCTGAAGATACTGGAAGGAGTATTTGCCCTGCATACGGACGTCACGGAAGCGCATGTGGTCGCAGCGCAGCATGAAATATTCGCTGACGGCGTCGCAGTCGTTCATCTCGATGTCGCTGACCGACCAGCCAAATTCGGGCGAACGGATGTCGCAGTGATCCAGCCGCACCTGTTTGCACTCGCGCAGCGCCTTGATGCCGTGGAACTTGGTGTTCTCCAGATGCAGGTCCTCGGAGTACCACAGAGCGGCGCGGCAAAGCTCGGTCAGCTCGCTGCCGCGGATGGTCAGGCCATGGTTGTGCCAGAACGGATAGCGCAGGTTGAGAAAGCAGTTTTCGACCTGGATGTTGCGGCATTCCTTGAGGGCGCTTTCGCCGTCGGCAGGACCATCGAAGGCACAGTCGCGGACCAGCAGGTCCTTGGAGCCATAGAGGGCACGTTCTTGGTCAAAGGTTTTCTGTTCGATGATGTTCATAAGATGATTCCTCCTCCGTTTGTTTTTGCAGCTGCCAGACCAGATAGTCCAGACAGTCGATGCGGCGCTGTTCGAGATGGACGCGGTCGAGAAGCTTTTTGCGATGGACCGCCAGCAGCTTCAGCTGTTGACAGCGCTGGCTGTGCAGAAACTGTTCCACCGTTCCCTCGTCGCAGCCGGCATCTCTGAGGTTTTGGATGATGGCCTGTTCACAGGGTTTGCGAATCATAGGGTGATTGCCTCCTGATCGTCTTGGTTTAAGCTTAGTATACTCCCTTTCCCTAAGAATCGCAAATAGTTATTGATAATGGATTTGTATAATCAAAAATTATGCAAAAAAATAAACCAGCCCCTGCTCCCATTTGGAGCAGAGGCCAGCTTATTGGAAATGACTTTAGAAGATATCTGGTTTTAGGTTAACGGTGCTTCTTCACCAGCATCAGCGCCGCTGCCAGCGAAATGCCAGCTGCCGACATTGCCAGCATCACAGAACCGGCATCGCCCGTACTTGGGTTATGTTTGTCCGGCTGTGTTTCGGTCGGTATAGTCGGTGTGGTTGGCGTTTCTTTGTCTGGAGTCTCCTCGCGGACGATGGTCTGGACGGTGTTTCCAAGCTCGTGATTATCTCCGCGGGTTGGACGGTCGGAAGGTTTGTCCTCCGGTTTCGGGTCTGGATCTGGGTCCGGATTTGGAGTCGGTGCCTTGGTATCCCAGGTCAGCACAAACGGAGAGAATCCTGCGCGGCTGATCTTAAACACGATATGGGTATCGGTGACCTGAATCTCGTCGCTCATATCCTCGACGAGAGGTGTATTCAGGATATCATCGGCTACCTCGTCCACGCCCATTTCGCGGTGCATACCTTCAAAATGGAACAGCGAGAACTGGGTGTTCTTGGTGGTGCCTTCCGGCAGCGGCCAGTAGACGGTGACGTCCTGATCTGCCGCTACCCAAACGTTACCGTTATTGCGGTCGACAAGGTCGAGGTACTTCGGCTCATACTGGCGGGTTGTGCTCTCGGTGCCAAGCTCTTTATCGACGCGCTGTTCGAGCAGGTCGGTGTTGCTGACGCCGTCCACATCGTTGTTTTCGACAATGTCGTCAAACAGCAGTGCGATGCCTTCGGTGTTCGCTACCTGAACCTCTTTATCATTGATGTAGTAGGTGGTATCCTGCGGAGCGGTCAGGCTTGGTTCACCGGTGACAACGCCGTCCTCAAGGTCGCCGTACTCGGCATCCTCGGTGGCAGTGCGCACCTTGAGCATACCGGTATCAGTTGCAATCTGGTAGGAAGCGCCGTCATACTCCAGAGAGACGTAGCCTGCATCGACGCCTTCACCGTAAACCTCCATTATCAGGTCCTGGTCGAGGTGGTTGTCGATGGTAAAGTCGTCCTCGGTGACAAATTCGCCGGTGCCTTCGCCATTGCTGTCTACCTTTTCAAACTGCATCCGCACTGCGGCACCTGTACCAACCGGCTCGAAGCGGTAGATGCCGTGGGTAGCATCTTCGACATCGTCGTAAGGAACGATCTTCCACGAACGAACATCATCTTCGCCGTCGTCGTAGGTCAGGGTCGCTTTGGAAGCATCAAAGTCAGCAATGCCGGTGATGGTAAAGCCCGGGACAGGGAAACCGTTGTTGGTGCCTGCTGTCTGACCGGCGTCACCTACGGTGCCGGTGTAGCTGTCACCGCCGACATAGATGGTGACATCAGCGGGAGTGATGGTGGCGGTAGCAACTGCATAGCTGACCGTCGGTTTTGCAAATTCCTCTGGCTCTCCTGCAACGCCATTGCTGTCCACTGGGTAGAGTGTTGCACTGACATTGGTGTACAGGCTGTCGTACTGCTCGCTGCCGTCCTCGTCATACTGTCCATAGGTGCCATCAGTGGTCTGTGGGTTGGTGAGCTGTACGTTGTAGCTGAGCTGAACTGGGTTAAAGTTGGAAACAGGTACATAGATCTCCCAGCGCAGCAGCTCGCCGCCTGCGTCGTTTGGTTCATAGCTGAGGATAAACTGATATTCGCCGTCCCTGTGGCCAAAGCCATAGACGTTTTCTTCAATTTCATGTTTATCAAGTTCAACGCCGCCAACGGTCAGCTTCAGCTTGCTCAAATCGTTGACAAACTGGAAGTCATAGTCGTTGCCGAGGTTGTCAGTGCCTTCGCCGATGTAATCCTGCACCTCACTGCCTGCATCCAGCAGATAGTAGATGTCGTTCTGAATCTGATCGAAGGTAACCTCCTGGCCATCTGCCAGATAGTTCATATAGGCTGGTCCCCATGGATAGGTAGCAGCCGCCCCTGCTTCTGCCTGGATAGCGTAGCAGTGATAGCCTGCCTGCTGCATCTGGCGATAGAGGTCATTGGTCTTGTACAGGGCAACGTCCACTGTGGTCGGCAGTGTGGTGTCGCCGCGTGGAATGTGAATGTCATCACTCATGCTGTCATAGGTCTGGATATACTCTGCGACCTCACTCAGGTGAGCGCCGACGTCGCTGAGATAGCTTTCCCAGTTGGTTGGGATAAAGTTGTCGCCGCCCTCTTTGTAGTGACGTAAACCCCAGCAGTACGGATCTGCCATGACGGCATATTCACCGTTGGTAACCTGCTGCGAGTTGATCGCCTGTGCCGGCTCATCGAACATATAGGTGATGCCGTCGCTGACAAAGATCATATATTTGCGCGATGGGTCCACTTCGGTGTCGCTATCCAGCAGTGCCTTGCCTGCCATCAGTCCGGCGTGTGTGTTGGTTCCGCTGCTGATCTTGGCGGTGATAGCCTGTTCGATCTGGTCATACTGGGTGGTCAGGTCAAACCAGCCGGAGGTGTTGGCAGTCTTGTTAAAGATGACTACTCCCACCTTGACCTTGGCGCCGGTATCAGCGACCTGCTGCTGCAGCTGGCTCAGCATGTCCAGTGCATCCTGTTCTACCTGTGGGCTGGTCGATTTGTCCAGTACAAAGACGACATCCGATACCAGCTCGTACTGTGCGGATGGCAGCGACAGGGTGACGGTGGACTGGAAGTTTGCATCCAGATTGGTTGCTGTCTTGGACTTGGAGTGATCCCAGGTCGGTGGATTTGGCGGGATTGGTGTGTTATTAACCTCCTCCAGCACAAAGGAACCGTAGAAACCAAACTCATAGTTGAAGTAGTCGTTGACAGTACATGGACCATCCAGCGCCCATTTGCCGTTGTAGGTCATGGTGCCGCCGGTTGCCAGCTCTCCGCCCTGTGCAAAGTAGGCGTCGGTCTGGCTTTTCAGCGAAGCATCGGTCATATAGTCACCGACGCCGCGGACATGACAGGAAGTGTGGTCTTTGTTTGGCTGAAGGTTGTCCACATCGCTGCCAAAGGCGAAGGAGAACAGTGTTCCATAGAAACCGTCATAACCTGCGCTCTGCAGCTCGGCCTCCGGCCACTTAAACTGTATTTTCAGGTTATCTCCGTCCTCGCTGACCACATACGCCCAGTTCATGATCTCAGGATGTTCTGCCTGATACTGGTCGGCTTCCTGTTTGGTCATGCTGATCGAGTTGCCGTTGCCCTTCTGAATCTGCCCATAGATTGTAGGAGAGTTGTCGATCATCTCTCTGAAATCAGTGTAGCTGGTACCATACTTCTGATTGTAGTAGTCAACAAAGTAGGCCGTCAGGCTGGTATAGTCCTTCTCACCTAATTTTTCATACAGGGTTAGGTAGTTTTCCAATGTCAGGTCAACGCCTGAACCAAACAGCTCTCTCAATGCATCGTTTGTGACCATACCGCTGACATAACTCAACGGCAGCGACTGACCATCAAAGCCGACGGCACCGCAGCCTTCCATTCCACTCAAATCCATGGTGGACAGGTCAAAGCTGCCCTGTTTGTAACGGTAGGTCTTCCCCGATTGATTGTGAATTTCCAGCGTAAAAGTATCGGCCTGACCTGGATACTGAAATTCTCCGACATAGGCTTCCATAATCTGGTCGAAGTTGAGCACCAGATCGCCGGAGGCACCTTCTTTGATGGTGTAAACCAGCTTGACATTGCTGCCTTCCTTGGTTACCTCCACCTCGACGCTGTCCGACTGCTGCGGATAGTCCTTGGTTCTGTCGTTGACGCTCAATCCCGACATCAATGCCGGTGTCCATGCAGTGTTTCCTTCGGTCTGCTCGCCTTCGGTTTGTTCGCCCTCAGTCTGCTCGCCTTCGGTTTGTTCTCCTTCGGTCTGCTCGCCGTCGGTCTGCTCACCATCGGTCTGCTCGCCTTCGGTCTGCTCACCTTCGGTTTGCTCACCATCGGTCTGTTCACCATCGGTCTGCTCGCCGTCGGTTTGTTCGCCGTCGGTCTGTTCACCATCGGTCTGCTCGCCGTCGGTTTGCTCGCCTTCGGTCTGTTCACCATCGGTCTGCTCGCCTTCGGTTTGTTCGCCGTCGGTCTGACCATCTTCACTGTCAGATTGGGCGGGTTCTTTTTCCTCTTCCAGCACGATCTGTTGCGTCGATGTGCTGTTTTCCTGCGTCGTTGCAAAGCTCAACAGCGCATTCTGTGAGTTGAGCAACATCGCCAGAGAAAGCATCAGCGCAACAGATATACGCCGCAATTTCCTCATCTGCCATTCTCCTTTTTGAGCAAAAGATACAATAAAGTGTAGATTATTGTCACTGACAGAAAGAAAATTGCAGAAGATGGTGAATGTTACGAAAATGCGGGAATCAGCTTGCTTTTTACGCTGTGGTATGATATTCTGATTGAGAACAATAATGGGGTGTAGTATATGCAAAAATCTACACCTTTTTGTCAAATATTTTTAGCTAATTTGACTGTTTCTCATACTGTTGTGCACGGTATCGAAAACTGGACAGCGCCATTCCACACAGCTTTGCAGCGGCGGCGCCGGTCAGACTGCCGTCTCTCCAGAGGGTGCATATTTCTGCAAAATTGTCGGGCAGCGGCTGACGCGGCCGACCAAACTGGACGCCGCGCGCCTTGGCGGCAGCGATGCCTTCGGCCTGACGCTGACGGATGTTGGCGCGCTCATTTTCCGCCACAAAGGACAGCACCTGCAGCACAACGTCGCTGAGGAAGGTGCCCATCAGGTCCTTGCCGCGGCGGGTATCCAGCAGCGGCATGTCCAGCACCACGATGTCCACCCGCTTTTCCTTGGTCAGCACCCGCCACTGCTCCAGAATTTCCTCGTAATTTCGGCCCAGACGATCAATGCTTTTGAGATAAAGCAGGTCGTCTTTTTTCAGTTTTCGCACCATTTTCTGATACTGCGGACGCTGGAAGTCCTTGCCGGACTGCTTGTCGATAAAGATGTTTTGCTTTGGTATGGCCAACATCCGCATGGCGATCAGCTGCCGGTCCTCGTTTTGTTCTCTCGTGCTGACACGGATATAGCCGTAGATTTTTCCCATTTTTCCCATCCTTCCTTTGATGTCGCAGGGTCATGCATTGATGCGCTGTGCATCAACAATCATACCATTGTCAGAACAGATTTTGCCATAGGCAATCTCTGGAAGTGGTTAAAGTCCGTGAAACAAAACGTGCAATTTTTGTAAATTTTATATAAAAATCGTTTACAAGGCTTTTGAGGCGCTCTGATATACAAATGAGAATCATATCAAGCGCTTTTGATTGTTTCCTATATTAATCGCATCATTGCGAACAAAAACCGTAGTCTGTCAGCGGCGTCGAACTGGAAAAAGCTGGCAAAGAAGCTTGCTCATTTTTCCAGCGGTCCTGGGCAGTATCGAGGTAGGTTCGAATGGCGTCGTAGTCGATGCTCGATTCAGCGGCGGACGGCGGCGTCCAAGAACGAGGCTTGAGCTGATCCGGCGAGCTGACGCCGCGCCGCTTGCAATCCTCCAGCACCGTCTGCACATAGCGCCAGCTGTGCGCGCCGCTCAGGCCGCCTCGCTCGATGGCAGCGCGCATAAGTTCGGGCGGCGTGCCCTCCCGAATACACCGATAAAGCTGCTTTTTGATTGCCGGCGTCACCTTGCCAATATTCTGCCGGTAACATTCCATCAAATCAGGACAGGTTTTTCTCTCCTCTTCCTCCTCCTCAACGACACAGATTTCCTGTGTATTTTGTTTGATGATTTGATTTTCTTTTCTTTGATTTTCTTTCTTTTTATTTGCGGGATATGTTCGTAACAAATGTTCTTTGGGACAAAGACGGATATAATCTTCTGTCTCTTCGGACGAAAGCAGCCAGTAATCTTCCTCGACCTGGATGGCTCGCCGATTGCCTCTGGCACGGACTGCCAGCTGATAGCGCTCCTGCACCCAAGCCGAACTGAGCACCTGATGCTGCTGATAAAGCTCTGCATCGAACAGCTCGCGGTCGAGCAGAAAGTCGCGGATCTGCTGCAAGTCCTCGAGGTTCATTTTCAGGCGAACTGCTGCAACACTGTCAAAATCTTTGTCTATTTTGAGGTAATATCCCTCTCCATGGAAGATTTCACAGAGCAGGTAGAGATAATAGGTGACGGCCTGAGCGCCCCAGCGGCCGATCAGGCTAACGATACGGCGGTCGTTCAGGAAGTCTGTATCCTGTGGAAAATAGTCGAGTCCCTTCTTTTGCGGACGTGGCATAGAAAATTCCTCCTATCAAAAATGTTCTTTGCAGAAACACAGACCGTTTTCATCGCAGAGCCGCAGCTTGTCTATTATTCCAAAAACAGCGGGTGTTTCTGTCCCTTCACCTATACCGCAAAACAAAAAGAAAGTTGCCCTCAAAAAGGCAACTTTCCACACGCTTTTTAAAATTTTATTTGATTTTATTTTCATCCTTCGCAGAGAAGGCAGGTCGCAGCAGCGGGAGAATCTGGAAAAAAGTTTGCAAACCCTCTTGATTTTTTGTACAAACCGGTGTATAATATATAAGTAATTTGCCGGTGTGGTGGAATGGCAGACGCGACGGACTCAAAATCCGTTGGTAGCGATACCGTGTGGGTTCAAGTCCCACCACCGGCACCATGAGTTCCAGCTTCACTTTTTAGTGATTCTGGAACTTTTTTTGTGCCTATATTGTGCAGTTTCTATAAATTCGATGCTGCTCTCCACTTCCTTCTTTTGTAAGAGAACACTTTCCGCAACAAAAATCAGGGTCGTCACAAGATTTTTTCGTGTGACGACCCTTTTTTGCCGCTCAAAATTCCTACCTATCGCTGCACATTCGGCCGGTGTATCGTGTCCCTCTGCCCATATTAGAGGTCCCTTTTCTGCCTGTTCGCTGGGAGGAAGGCGGTTTTTTCGCTTATTCCTCGATCTTTCTTTCCTCCATGCAGCTCTCGCTGATGCTGCCATAGGTATAACCATTGTCATTGCTCAGATAAACTGGTGTATCTTCGTCAAACTGTTCCAAAAATTCGATCAGCTCACCGACGGTGAAGGTTCTGCCGCACTGTCTGGGGGTGTATCCGGTTCTGCTGTTTTCGATCATGACTGCATTGCTCATGTTACTTCCCTCCTATGCTGTGTGTCGATCCCTTGTGAGATCAAATTCAAAATCATCCTCGTGTGCTTCCATAAAGGTAAAGGCGCTTTCGATGAAGCGAAGCACAAATTCCTGAAGCTCCAGCTGTGTTTTGGGGCTGCCGCCGTGACAGTACAGGTCCTCCAAAACCTCGTCCAGACTTAAAATCCGTCCTGCGTATTGAAAGGTAACATCCATCTGCAGTGCTTTCGCCGCGGCCCACAGTTCCCTCTTTTTCTCGCTGCAAAACTGTTCAAGGCTTGGTTTTATTTTTGCATGGATTGCTTTTTTCATGTTACTTGCTCCTTTGCTGTATTTGTTCTAACCTTGTATCCATATTATACAGGGAGCTGCTGAGGAAAACCACCGTGAGAGGGTACAAAAATCCCTACCTTTTGCGGTACAGAATGGACCTTGTGTTTGGTGGGTGAAGAAGGTATAATAAGGAAAATAATGATTCTAATTTATTGATGGAGGTTTCTTATGGACTTTGTAAAGGAAGTAGAATACTACTGCAAACAAGAAAACACCTCTGGAGCTCTATTAGTAAATGGCAACTGGGGAAGTGGAAAAACATACTTTTTTAAAGAAATTTTGCCTTCAGAATCTTGGTTTAAAGATCATGCCTCTATTATCAGTATTTCTTTATTTGGAATCACAAGCAGGGAAATACTGGACAAAAAACTCAAAGAAGCATATATTTTAAAAAACTTATCTATCCCTGAAATATCGTCTGGGAAAAAAGGGATTTTATTAAATAGTAAATATGCTTTAACAAAATTTCTCACAGAAACAGATATTAAGTTAACTGAAAAAGATGTTTCTTTAAAATCTCTCTTTGGGGCAGCTCAAGCATTTGCTGGTGCTTGGGACAACTTGGTCCAAATTCCTCCTCGCAATAGGTTTGGTAAAGTTATCCTTATTTTTGATGATCTGGAACGTTGCCCAATGGATATGGAGGAATTGCTGGGTGCAATTAACGCTTATGTAGAGGGTAATGAGATTAAAACTATCCTGATAGCAAATGAAGATTACATCAAAGAAAAAGAAAAAACGGATAAAACATATACAACTATGAAAGAAAAACTGGTTTGCTGTACCATAAAATACAAACCTGATTTTAAAAACATTGTTAAAAAGGTTATTGATGACTATAAAACAATTGACCAGAACTATATTTCGTTTTTAATAACTCAAGAAGTTTATTTGATCCAGTTCTTACAAAAGCACAAAAATATCCGTGTTTTGAAATCAACAATACAAGATTTTGAACGATTTTACAGAGTGATTATTTCTGAAAAGATTGATGTGCGTTGTTACGATGACATTTTTTCGGATTATTTATCTATTGTTACAGAACTTATTCTAAAAGATACTGATGAAGGAGATACAAGATATCAAATGAGTTCCCCTGACGAATATGCGTTTCGTACTGCAGTCGCATTTAAATGCAATGCTATGAAAACATGGAAGGAAGAAGGCATATGGGATCCAAACTTGTTTCGTAAACAACTTTCTTTATATCAGAATAACTTCCCAGAATGGGTTCTATTAAGGTCAGATAACCTTTTAAAATTAAACGATCAAATATGGGAAGATGGAATTGATAAATTATTGAATATAGCTTATCAAGGAGACCTTGATACTTACGCTTATCTTCTATTTTTTGCACTCCTTATTAATGCATGTAAATTAGGGATAGATATAGATTTAAATGTATCTAAATTATCAGATGCACTCAAGAAAAAAATTGATTCTTTTAAATCTGGGGAATCTAATGATGTTTTTAGACCTGAAACGAGATTTAATGACGAAGATAAACAAGTGCTGAAAAAACACTTCCCTAATATTTTACCAATCATTGATATGATTGAACAATTAGACAGCAACATATATCAGGAAAGCCATAGAAACATGCGCATAAAAGAATTGCAAGACGATAATCATGATACAATACAGAATTATATAGGAACCTATCCTTCAATCTTGAATCGAAAACTTGCAAAGGCTATTGGAGATTATTGGAACAGATTGCACGAAAAAGGTGCTCGCAATAATTTTATGGAAAAATTTATTGCTTCCTTTGAGGACACAGAAAAATTTGTTGACTTGGAACAAACGCTTAAAGGCATTGATACTTTGATTGAACTGTTAAGTAAACCAACCACTGGTCCAATTTCAACAGCTCAGAATAAAGAATTTAAAAAAAGACTTTCAAAAGAAAAAGAGATTCTGGAAGAACTATTCTATACTAATACACATTCAATAAACCAGTGATTAATATGAAAGGAATACATATGAAAAAGAGCACTTTAGATGCAACCAATGAAAATATCTGGAAGTCAATCCGTGACAATACATTTAACAGAAATACTGACATTTGTGATTTTATCAGTCTTTTGGAACGTATGGAAGGAAATTTTTATATTAGTTTAGATGCAGATTGGGGATCTGGAAAAACATTTTTTGTTCGGCAAGTAGAAGAAGCTTTAAAGTTCTGTAATAAATATTCCTTTGACATGGAATCCGTATCCAGTTTGCCTTCATATGAATATCTCAAAGACTGTCTCCCCTTAAAAAGTATACAATTACAACGATCATATTTGCCCGTGTACTATAATGCGTGGTTGTATGATAGTCATCATGATCCTTTGTTGTCGTTAATTTCCATCATAATAAAAATCTGTGCTGGGGTTTTTGATACTAAATTGGATTCCGTTTCACTAAAATCGGGAATTGTTTCTCTCCTTCAGTCAGCATCACAAGTTATAAAGGAACCCTCATTAGCATTGACAACAGCTTCCGCTGGAGCTTTGTTGTCTTCTTCAGTGGTTGATATATTAGATTCTATACAAACAGAAGATGAAATCAGAGAAACCATTCGAGAAATATTTAATGAGGCGATTTCTGAACACGCAGACAGACTGGTTGTTTTTATTGATGAATTAGATCGCTGTCGTCCAACTTTCGCTGTTGAGATGCTGGAAAAGATCAAGCATTATTTTAGTGATGATCGAATTATCTTTGTTGTGTCAACAAATAAAGAACAGCTTTCCCACACGATAAAAAGATTTTATGGCGATGAGTTCGATGCAACCAGATATTTGAATAAATTTTTTGATTTAAATATTGGCCTTCCTGAAATAAAATATCCCCTGCCTCTTCCTGCTGAAAACCAATACTGGCTTACTTCTATCACAAACGAATTGCTTAGTTACTATAATTTTTCATTACGTGATATTCTTATTGTTTTGGATAAAATATCTTCTATTTCTCACTTTGCTATATACGATAGTTCTAATATTGGATACAGAATTTATTCCTTATTTGTTCCAATTATAATAGTATTAGACATGCAAGATATTCAAAAATATAAAAATTTTCTTTCCGGAAAAAGCAACATTTTGGATGAATTATTTAATAACATAGATCATTTACAAAATTTTGCTAAGGACTTTGATTTATCCAACAATAGAAATGTAGAAAAAGGCGTCGAAGAAATAAAAAAAGCATATTTAGATGTATTTTCTCCTAAAAAGTCACTCAATCAATCTAATATGCTAGGGATTCCAAATAACGCCAAAGACATATGTTTGAGTATTTATAGATCAATTTAAAAAGACCGCCCTCCTCGGATATAACTCCAAGGAGGGCGCTTTGCATTATTACTTTGTCTATCCCCTGTTCACTGCACCTTTGAGGCCACAGCATTCTTCTTTTTCCGGTGTGAGCTGCTCCTTGCGGCGGGCTTTGCCGAATTCCAGCACGCCATTGTAGAGCGCATCGGCAAGCTGATCGGTGTCTAGCTTCGAGCGTACATACAGCATCGGGCTCTTATCCTTCCAGTACCAGTCCCAGTACTTGACGTCGTTCCAGTCCGGCTTGTACACGCCCTGG
>OWID01000154.1_pt1 | contig 33564 bp, 28 predicted proteins | sample 1732661 | NCBI WGS metagenome assembly OWID01 (sample SAMN05065739, study PRJEB22554) | human gut metagenome | biome: ENVO:2100002; feature: ENVO:00000062; material: ENVO:00002003 | host: Homo sapiens | place: USA
CCGCCGGTACGGGGGGCGCCGCCGGTACGGGGCCGGAAGGCCGGGCGCTCCTGCTGGGGCAGCGCCTTCTTGATGGAAAGATTGATCTTTCCGTTTTCCGTGGAGAGGACCAGCACCTTCACGGTCTGCCCCTCCTGCAAAAAGTCATGTACGTCGTTGACAAAGCTGTTGGCGATCTCCGAAATGTGGACCAGTCCGGACTTCCCATTGTCCAGGGCCACAAACGCGCCGAATTTGGTGATGGAGGTCACCTTGCCTTCCACAATGCTCCCAACCTGAGGCTCCATATGGTATGTTTTTTCTCCTTCCGGTAATGTTCGCCGCCTGGGGCGGCATAAAATCAACCGGTGCTGGCGCAAGCGGGGGAGCATCTGCCCCCTCGTCGCCCGGCACCGGTCAGTTGCTGATATCAGAAAACACACGCTCGTTCGGATAGACAAGCCCCAGCTCGTGGCGGGCCATGTCCTCCATTTTTTCTTGGGTGTTGCCCTCGGCGATGTCCGCGGAGAGGGCGTCATTTTCCTGCTGCTGGGTCTGCACCTGGGCGGCCAGCGCGTCCTTTTTTGCCTGAGCGCTTTCCACCTGTCCCTGCAGTGCGTGGAGCTGCCAGCCGATGCCGCCCAGCAGGGCCAGCACCAGAATCTTGGTCACGAGGCTTGACCGTGCCCTGCGGCGCTTTTGTCTTGCCATAGGCCCCCACGCTCCCCTCTCTGAACGATTTGCGTCCAGTTTTTCTTATTGTATAGCATTTCCGTGTAAAATAAAAGACATTTTTTCCTGAAACCGCAATTTTTTTGAAAAAATTTTTCGCCCAAACCAGGGGAAAAGCCAGCAAGTGCGCCAAAAAAGCCAGGGTATCCACCCAAAAGGACCACACGGGCCGCAGCGGCGCCGAGAGCAGGCAGAAGTACAGCACGGCGCCGCCCAGCGCCCCCAGCAGCACGTAGCCCCGCAAGATCCCGGCTGAAAGCCGCAGGGTAAAGAGGAACAGCGCCGTGCCCACACACAGGCAGTATACCGCGTCCAGCACGGCGGTGGCCCGGGGCAGCCGCAGCCGCACCGCCCGCAAAAGGTCGTAGAGCACCGCACTGCCCAGGCCCAGCAGCACGGACTGGCCGAACAGGCTCAGCTGCTGGGAGATCTGGATCTCCATAGGCCCCTACCCCAGCAGCCGGCGGAAAAAGCCTCCCTGGGACTGGGGCGCGTCCTCATAGGAGATGGCGTCAATGCGCCCCTCCACATGGAGCTCCCCGCCCTCCAGGGAGAGCTTGCCGATATGCAGCCCCTCGCCGGTGACCACCAGCGTGCCGGCGGATGTGGACATGACGATGCCCGTTTCGTCAAAGCGCTCCACGTCCTCCACGCCGGATACCGTCAGCCGTTCCCGGCCCTCCAGCTCCAGGTGGTGGGCGGCGGGCATGGTGTTGTAGTCGTTCATTTCCTCGTCCCTCCCCTGCCCCATCCTATGGGCGCGGAGGGGGAAATATTACTGGGCGATCTCCCGGTACAGCGTACCGGCGTCCGCCTGCTTTACCGTCTCCTGGACGGACAGCACCTCCACGGTCAGCGTCCGCTGGCCGAAGCGCAGGGAGATCTGATCCCCCACCTTCACGTCGTAGCTGGCCCGGGCGGGTTTGCCGTTGACGCTGATGAGGCCGTTGTCGCAGGCCTCGTTGGCTACGGTGCGCCGCTTGATGAGGCGGGACACCTTCAGATACTTGTCCAGACGCATGGGAAAAACCTCCTGTTCCTGGAAGAAAGGCTGCCGGCACTTTCGTGCCGGCAGCCTGCCTGCCAAATTTTGCGATTACTGGCCCACGCTGTCCTTGAGGGCCTTGCCGGCCTTGAACACGGGCACGACGGAAGCGGGGATCTCGATGGACTCCTTGGTCTTGGGGTTGCGGCCCATGCGGGCAGCGCGCTTCTTCACCTCGAAAGAACCAAAGCCCACCAGCTGGACCTTGTCGCCCTCCTTCAGAGCGGCGGTGATGGTCTCCAGAGTGGCGGAGATCACAGCCTCGGCATCCTTTTTGGAAACGTCCGCCTTTTCGGCGACGGCGTTGATGAGTTCAGCCTTGTTCATGGAACATATCCTCCTAGTATTGCAGTTCGTTTTTATTTCTCAACGCGGTGTGCGTTTAAGACTCTTCCTCTTTGGCCTGCCGCCACAACGCAAGCAGCGCCTCGCCGGTGCACTGGCTCATGGGCGCTTGGGCGTGCTGCTCCACATAGCGGAAGCGGCGGTCAAATTTGTCGCAGGCCCGGTGCAGGGCGTCCTCCGGGTCCACGGCGCACATCTGGCCCACCTTGGCGGCCATGAACAGCGTGTCCCCCAGTTCCTCCCGGACGCCGTGGGGCTCGTCCGCACTGCCGCCGCGCTCTAGAGCGGAGCGCAGCTCCCGGACTTCCTCTTCCAGCTTGTCCAGCGCGGCCAGGGCGCCGGGCCAGTCGAATCCCGCCTTGGCGGCCTTCTTCTGGACCTTCTCCGCCCGCCACAGGGCAGGCAGCGTGTGGGGCACGGCTTCGATGGCGTCCGCCGTGGAGGCTTGTCCCTTTTCCTCCCGCTTGAGGACCTCCCAGTTGGTGAGGACCTGCTCGCTGGTGTCGGCGGTCATGCCGCCGCCGAACACATGGGGATGGCGGAAGATCATTTTCTTCGTCACGCCGTCCACCACGTCTGCCATGGTGAAGCGGCCCCGCTCCTCCTCCATGATGGCGTGGAACACCACCTGCATGAGGACGTCCCCCAGCTCCTCGCACATGTCCGGCGCGCTGTCCTTGTCCAGCGCGTCGATGACCTCGTACGTCTCCTCCAGGAAATTCCGGCGGATGGACTGGTGGGTCTGCTCAGCGTCCCAGGGGCAGCCCCCGGGACCCCGCAAAAGGCGCATGACCGTCAGGAAATCCTCATAGTCATAGCGGCTCTTACATTGAAAATCTACCATACATTATCTCCCATTGCAAGAAAATTCAACGGTAAACCGGGGGATTTTCCCCGAAAAGCTCATTTCAAGTGCAGAAGTTTAATAAGCTTCTGGCCCTTGGGAACGGACTGCAGGTCCTCCGCCCGCAAAATGCCCAGGGCGATGACCAGCACGCCGTAGACCACCACGCCGGCACCGATGCCGATCATCGTGGCCAGTGCGCTGGCGCCGTAGGCGTATTCGCCGCCGGTGAGCACGCGCAGCGTCAGACCGTAGCCGGCCCAGGCCATGAGGCCCATGAGCACGGAGGCCACCACGGGCTTGGTGAACAGCTGGAGGTATTTGGGCTTTTCCGGGGAGTACTTCCACACGAAGAACAGATTCAGCCCGCAGATGACCAGATAGCAGCAAAGGGTGGAGATGGGCGCGCCGTGGATGTTGATGTTGGGGTTGCCCACCAGCACGTAGTTCATGACGATCTTGGTGATGCCGCCGGCAATCATGGTGCAGATGGGGATGCGCTCATGGCCGTAGGACTGCAAAATGGCGTTGGTCAGCGTCATGAGGCAGATGAAGATGCAGGCGATGCCCAGTACCTGCAGGTGCGGGCCGGCCGCCGCGGCAGCCTCCGGCTGGGCCGGATAGAGCATACGCAGGATGGGGCCGGAGAGCACGCTGAGTCCCACGCCCGCCGGGATGGCCAGAATGGCGATGAGGCGGAAGGCGGAGGAGATGATGCGGTTGGCACCGGCATTGTCCTTGCGGGCCATGGCCGCCGCCGCGAAGGGGATGAGGCTCATGGTCACGGGATAGACGAAGGAGGGCGGCAGGTTGATGAGGTCCATGCCGAAGGTGTACTGGCCGTAGAGAGCGGTGGGGGTCTCCGGCAGCAGCGAGGAGATGGACTCCAGCCGGCCCAGCACGATCTTGGAGTCGATGAGGGTGATGATGCTCATGGCGGAGTTACTGAGGGTGATGGGCACGCCGATGAGCAGCACCTTCTTCATGAGGGTGCCGCTGCTGTCGGGCACGTCCAGAGACTGGGTGCGGTCCCGGTGGGTCAGCAGGTAGAAAATCAAGAACAGCATGGACATGACGGTGCCGATGGTGACGCCCAGGATGGCGCCGGCGGCCGCCAGCTCCACGCCCCGGCCCAGCTGCAAAAAGTACCAGGCAAGGGAAAGACCGAAGCCCAGCTTGCACAGGGCCTCCAGGATCTGGCTCACGGCAGTGGGGGTCATGTTCCCCTGTCCCTGGGTGTAGCCCCGCATACAGGCCAGCAGGCACACGCAGAACACCGCCGGGGCCAGGGCCCGGATGGACCAGAAGGCCAGGGGGTCGTTCATGAAGGAGGCCAGCTGGGCCGAGCCGAAGAACATCACCAGGGAGAACACGGTGCCCAGGCCGAAGAACAGCCAGATGGCCGTGCGGAAGAGCTTGCGCTTTTCGTTCTCCCGGCCCAGGGCGTGGGCCTCGCTGGTGAGCTTGGAGATGGCCAGGGGCAAGCCCGCGGTGGAGATGGTCAAAAGCAGGTTGTAGATGTTGTAGGCCACGGTGAAGTGGGCCTTGCCCTCGTCGCCGATGATGTTGCCCAGGGGGATCTTGTAGACGGCGCCGATGAGTTTGACGATGGCCACAGCCGCGGCCAGCACGGCGGCGCCGCCCAGGAAAGACGGCCGTTTTTCATTTTTTGACATGAAACGATTACCTCAAATTGATTCAAAGATAGCAGGGCTCATACCAAAGGGTATGGCCGCGGAGGGGAAAACATGCCCCTTACAGGCGGGCCAGGCACGCCTTGACCAGGGCGGAGAACCGGGGACCGGCCGCCTGTCCGGCGGCGATGACCTCCTCGCCGCTGAGGGGCTGGTCCAGCACGCCGGCGGCCATGTTGGTGCAAAGGGTGAAGCCCAGCACGTCCATGCCGCAGTGGGCGGCGGTGATGGCCTCGGGCACGGTGGACATGCCCACGGCGTCGGCGCCCAGCAGCCGGGCCGCCCGCACCTCTGCGGGGGTCTCATACTGGGGGCCGGGGAAGAACATGTACACGCCCTGGCGCAGGGGGATGCCCAGCGAGGCGGCACACTGGCGGGCCACATCCTGGAGGGCCGGGGTGTAGACCCTGCTCATATCCGGGAAGCGGGGGCCCAGCTCATCCAGGTTGGGGCCCTGGAGGGGGCTGGCGCCGAAGAACTTGATGTGGTCGGTGATGAGCATGATGTCGCCGGCGGAAAAACTGGTGTTCACGGCGCCGGCGGCGTTGGTCACCAGCAGGGCCCGGGCGCCCAGCAGCCGCACCACCCGCACGGGGAAGCTCACGTCCGCATAGGACCAGCCCTCATAGGTGTGCAGCCGGCCCTGCATGACGGCCACGTCCGTCCCGGCCAGGCGGCCGAAGACGAACTGCCCGGCGTGGTCCGGCGCGGTGGAGCGCTTCATGTGGGGCACCTGGTCATAGGGCACGGCGATGGGGTCCTCCACTGCGTCCGCCAGGGAGCCCAGGCCGGAGCCCAGGATCAAAAGCACCTTGGGGCAAAAGCCGTTCAGCCGCGCCTGGAGAGCGCGGGCGCTTTCGCAGCACTGGTCATAGGTATAGGTTTCCATAAAGCGCCTCCTTTACGCAGAGTTGTTCACAGTTTCTGGCCGCACTGACGGCAGTAGCGGTCGCCTGTGCGGGCCTCGGCGCCGCAGGTGCGGCACCGCTGGGCAGACGCACCGCTGCGGCAGCGGGCAATCTCGTCGTTGAGGGTGTCGATCCGGCGCAGCTGGTCCAGAAGCTCCTCGGAGTCGGCGGGATGGCCGGCGTGGGTGTCGTAGAGCATTTGGCCCACCGTCCGCAGCTGGCTGTGGACGGATGCCTTCAATCGCACCAGCCGGGCGCCCCGGCAGGCCCGGTCCGTGAGGACGGCGGCCTGCTGTCCGGCACCGTAGGCGATGGCGCCGCCGGTTTTGCGGGCCTTGGAGAAAAGACGGCTCAGGGTTTCGTTCATGAAAAGACCTCCTGACCTGGGGCGGCATGCCGCCCGGAAGTGGACGGGGCACGGCCCCGCCCCAAACGCTCAGTGATTGTCGTAGGTGCTGCCGCCGATGAATTCCCGGGCCAGGGAGTCCGGCGCCACGCAGCTCTCGTCCATGGGCTCGATGAGCCGGAAAGCGGCGAGCATGTCGTCCACCACCGCGTACTTGCCGACGGGCACCTTTTCCAGCAGAGGCACCACAAAGGGCTTGAGCACCGCGAACTCAAAGGCCAGGGACGAGTCGAACATCAGGTCGGCGTTTTCCTTGTAGGGGGAGATGTACAGCTTCTCGCCCCGGCGCACGTTGTCCCACATTTTCAGGGTAAAGGCGGCGTCGCTGCCCCGGAACTTGAAGTCCCGGACGATCCGGCGGCAAAGCCGCAGCCAGGCGTGCTGGAACACCACCTTGCCATCGTCGTCCACCAGGTTGCTGCGGGCGGCGATGTAGAGCTTGAAAGCGTTGGGGTTCTTGCCCACGATAATGTCGTTGAGGGCGTGGATGCCCTCGAAGATGGCCAGCTCGTCGCTGCCCAGGTGCAAAGGCTGGGACATGATGTCCGAGCGCATCTGCCGTGCAAACTCGTACTTGGGCACGTGGATGGTCTCGCCCCGGTCCAGCATGGCAAAGTGCCGGTTCAAAAGCTCGATGTCCAGGCAGAAGGGGGACTCGTAGTCAATGTTGCCCTCCCGGTTGCGGGGGGCCGTCTCTGGGTCGATGGTGTTGAAGTAGTTGTCCATGGACACGGTGTGGGTCACGATGCCCATGTTCTCCAGCTGCTCTTCGATCTTCAATGCCGTGGTGGTCTTGCCGGAGCCGGAGGGGCCGGAGAGCAAGATTACGTGGGACTCAGAGCGGTGCCGGGCGATCTTCTCGGCGGCCATGGTGACTTTCTGGGCAAAGGCGGCGTCGCACTGGTCGGCAAAGCCCTTGGGATCAGAGCGGATGGCCTCATTGATCTGGGAAAGAGAATACGGCATGTCACAAGGCTCCTTTCAAAGATTCATAAAACGCAGCGAACGCCGCCTGGTTATCCAGGCACTTTTCCGGGCGTTCGGTGTACTCCTTGGGGTACTTGAGGTTGAAAGCCCGCTGGATGTGGTTGGTGCCCGGCTCCACCATCTTGGTGGAACCGCCGGCACCGAAGGACAAAATGGAGCAAAGCTCCGACATGATGTAGATATTGTACAGGCACTCGCCGCCGCCCCGGCTCCAGCCGATGTTTTCAAAGCTGCCGGACATGTACTTTTGCCGGTAGAGATAGTAGGGGGCGAAGCCGGCGGCGCGGAGCGTGGGACCGGCGTAGTCCAGCATGGCGGCCACGTCCTCGGGGGAGGGCACTTTCAGCCCCTCCAGCAGAATACGGCTGCCCTTTTTGAGAGACAGGGTGTGGACAGTGATGTTGTCCGTGCCGAAGGCGATGCACGCATCCAACGAGCGGCGGAAGCCCTCGGGCGTATCCTCCGGGAGACCTGCGATCAGGTCCATGTTCACGTGGGCAAAGCCAAAGGAGTTTACCAGCGCCATGGACTTTCGCAGTTCTTCAGCGGTGTGGCGGCGTCCGATGGCCCGCAGCACATGGTCCTCCATGGTCTGGGGGTTCACGGACAGGCGGTCCACCCCGTGGGCTTTCAGGACAGCCAGCTTCTCGGCGGTGATGGTGTCGGGCCGTCCGGCCTCCACGGTGATCTCGTCGCAGGCAGAGAGGTCAAAGGACTCCTCAAAGGCGGTGAGTACCCGGTCCATCTGGTCCGCGGTCAGCGTGGTGGGGGTGCCGCCGCCCATGTAGAACGCCCGGGCCCGCAAGCCCTGACGGCGTACCATCTCGCCGCCGGCGCGGATCTCGGCGATGAGGGCATCCACATAGGGCTCCACCAGAGAAAAGCTCTTTTCCACCGACTGGCTCACAAAGGAGCAGTAGGCGCAGCGGGTGGGGCAGAATGGGATGCCCACATACACGGCGATGTCCCGCTTTCCAAGGCCCGCGGCGGCTTTCACCGCCGCCGTGCCGGTCTCTACGGCCAAAGCTGCCCGCTCCGGCGTGACGAAGTACTCCTGCTCCAGCAGCGCCCGGGCCTCGTCGGGGGTCTTCCCCTCCTCCAAGGCCCAAGTGACGGGCTTGTCGGGCCGCACGCCGGTGAGCATGCCCCAGGGGGGCGTGACGCCGGTGACGGCACGGGCTGCCAGAAAAAAGCACCGGGCGATGGCGTGGCGGCGCTGGCCCTCCCGCTCGAAGTCCGTGCCCGTCAGGGGGGCGCTGAGACTGTAAGGGGCCGATGTTCCCTCGAAGCTCAGCTCCACAGTTACGTGGCACTGGGCAGGCTCCTCCTGCACGGAGACCACCGCCCAGGTGTCGTCCTCCGGCGTGATGGGCTCATAGACGGGGAGCTGGCCGGGAAACAGGTTCAAAAGGCTCTGCTCGACGATGTAGCGCTCGTCGTTGCCCTGCAATACAAGCTTCATGGCGTCTCACTCCATCTGCATGGCCTGCTGGAGATAGGGATTCCACATCCGCTCCCGCTCCAGGGTGGAGGGCTCCATATGGCCGGGATAGACGGCCAGGTCTCCCTCCAGGCGTCCCAGACGCCGCAGGGAGGAGAGGATCTTTTTCATGCTGCCGCCGGGGAAGTCCGTCCGCCCGCAGGAGCCGGCAAAGAGGGTGTCTCCGCAGAAGAGAGCGTTGCCGCAGCGCAGCGTCACGCTGCCCTCAGAGTGGCCGGGGGTGGAGAGCACCTCCACCGTCAGCGTGCCCACGGCAATGGTGTCCCCCTCGCCGTAGTCCACGGCGCCGGCAATGGGCGGGAACAGCTCCCGGAGATAGGGATTGTCCCCCGCCTGGTCCAGGCGGCTGAGGTACACGGGAATGTCCGGCCACTGCTCCCGCAGCGCCGCCACAGCGCCGGTGTGGTCATAGTGTCCGTGGGTGAGGAGGATGGCGCAGGGAGTGCAGCCGCTCTCTTTCACGGCGGCGGCTACCCGGGCAGCCTCCTCGCCCGGATCGATGACGGCGCACACGGCCGCCTCCGGGTCGCAGAGGATGTAGCAGTTGGTGCCGATGGGGCCTACCTGTAAGGTCTGGATCTTCATAGATGCCTCCGTAAGGTCAAGGATATCAGGTCTGGTCCGTGTCAAAGAGAATGGTGACCGGGCCGTGGTTCAAAGAGTCCACTTCCATCTTGGCGCCGAACTCGCCGTGCTCCACGGTGAAGCCCCGGCTGCGGCAGTGGTCCATGAACGTTTCGTACAGGGGGATGGCCAGATCCGGCTTGGCCGCGCCGGAAAAGCCGGGGCGGCGGGAGGAGGTGTCCGCGTACAGGGTGAACTGGGACACCACCAGGAGGCTGCCGCCCACCTGTTCCAGGTTCAGGTTCATCTTTTCGTTTTCGTCCTCAAAGACCCGCAGATTGCAGATCTTGTCTGCCAGCTTTCGGGCGGTGTCCTCCGTGTCGTTGGGGCCCACGCCCAGCAAAACAAGGAACCCCCGGCCGATCTGGCCGTTGATGCGGCCCTCAATGGTGACGGAGGCGCGATCTACGCGGGTGACGACTGCGCGCATAGGAAAACTCCTTTCGTTGTGGCGCCCAGGGGGCGGAAGTATTGGGGGAAAAGCCGTCTCCCTTTGCCCCGGGGGGGCAAAGGGAGCGGTGCAGAATTTACAAAAAAGCGTTGCTTTTGCTCCGGACGCAAACCAGCAAAGCGTTTGCAGAGCATGTTCGCCGCGGCGTGTACGTGGCGAACATACCGGGACCTGCGCACCGGGGGCGCGCGCCCCAGTGACCGATGTCACTGGGGTGGGGGGAGATCGAGGGGGGACTGGTCCCCCTTCGAACATTTCTCAGCCCGCGGGCCGGTTCACCTTCAGTACGCCGGAGATCTGGTTGAGTCGCCGCATGAGGGCGGCAAGCTGCTGGCTGTCCCGGATGCGGACCTCCAGGCGGCAGATGGCGAACTGGTCCTCCGTGCTGCGGGACTGGATGCCCAGCACGAAGGTGTTGGTGGAGGACAGGGCGGCGGAGATGTCCAGCAGCAGGCCCTGGCGGTCCTTGCACACCACTTCCAGCGTGGTGGGATAGCTCTCGTTGGTATTTTTGCCCCAGGAGACATGGATCCAGCGGCCCTCCTGCCCTGGCTGGGCCCGCTTGGCGGGCGAGGCGTTGGGACAGTCGCAGCGGTGGACGGACACGCCGTAGCCCCGGGTGATAAAGCCGATGATCTCGTCTCCGGGCACGGGGGTGCAGCACTTGGAGAACTTCACCAGGCAGTTGTCCAGCCCCTCCACAATGATGCCCTGCTCGCTTTTCACCTGCTTGGGGGCGGGGGGCTTGGGCTCCTCGGGCCGGACGGGCTTGGCCTCGGCCTCAGCGGCGGCCTTTTCCGCCTGGTGCTGGCGGGCGATGCGGTTGAGCTCGCCCTGCATACGGCTGACCGCCTTCTGGGCCGTGAAGCCGCCGTAGCCGATGGCGGCGTACATATCGTCCAGGGTGGGATAAGAGACCTTCTTCAAAAGGCCGGGCAGGGTGTCTGCCGCCAGCACATCCCGCATGGCGATGCCGCAGTGCTTGAGCTCGGCTTCAAAGGCGGAGCGGCCATTGGCGATGTTCTCGTCCCGGCGCTCCTTCTTGAACCACTGGCGGATCTTGCTGCGGGCCTCGCTGGACTTGGCGATGTTCATCCAGTCCCGGCTGGGGCCCTTGCCGGCCTTGGAGGTGAGGATCTCCACAATGTCGCCGTTTTTGAGCACGTGGTCAAAGGTGACGATGCGGCCGTTGACCTTGGCGCCCACCATGTGGTTGCCCACGGCGGAGTGGATGGCGTAAGCGAAGTCGATGGGGGTGGCGCCGGCGGGCAGGTTCTGCACGTCGCCGCCGGGGGTAAAGACGAACACCTCGTCGGAGAACATATCCACCTTCAAAGAGTGGATATACTCCTCGGCGTCGGCGCCCTCCTGGTTTTCCAGCAGACGGCGGACCCACTCGTACTTGCCCTCGGTGCCGGCGCCCTGGCCCCCCTGCTTATACTTCCAGTGGGCGGCCACGCCGTATTCGGCGATCTCGTGCATGGCCCGGGTGCGGATCTGCACCTCAAAGGGGATGCCGTCCGTGCCCATGACCGTGGTGTGCAATGACTGGTAGCCGTTGGGTTTGGGGGTGCCGATATAGTCCTTGAACCGGCCCAGAATGGGCTTATAGATATCGTGGATGACGCCCAGCACGTTGTAGCAGTCGCCCACGTTCTCCACGATTACCCGGAACGCGAACAGGTCGAAGATCTCGTCCAGGGATTTGTTCTGGTTGAACATCTTGCGGTAGATGGAGTAGGGGTGCTTCATGCGGCCGTAGACGATGTGCTCGATGCCCAGCTCATTCAGCCGGTCGTCGATCTGGATCTGGGTGCGCTGCATGAACGCCTCGTACTCCCGCTGCTTGACGCTCAGCTTGGAGACGATCTCCTCATAGCCCACCGGGTCCAGATACTTCAAGGAGAGGTCCTCCAGCTCCCACTTGATGCGCTGCATGCCCAGCCGGTGGGAAATGGGGGCGTAGATCTCCATGGTCTCCAGGGACTTTTGCTTCTGTTTGGCCGGAGACTGGTACTCCATGGTGCGCATGTTGTGGAGCCGGTCGGCGATCTTGATGAGGATGACCCGGATGTCCTTGCTCATGGCGATGAGCATTTTCCGCAGGTTCTCCATCTGCTCGTCTTCCTTGGTGGCGTACTGGATGCGGGTCAGCTTGCTGACGCCCTCCACCAGGTCGGCGATGGTGGGAGAAAAAAGCTTGGCGATCTCTTCGTGGGTGGCGGTGGTGTCCTCGATCACATCGTGCAGCAGCGCCGCCTCGATGGACTCCGAGTCCAGCCGCAGCTCCTCCGCCACGATCTGGGCCACGGCCAGCGGGTGGATGATATAGGGCTCGCCGCTTTTGCGCTTTTGGTTTTCGTGGGCCTTGTCGGCATATTCAAAGGCCGCCCGGATGCGGTCAAAGTCCGCCGCCGGGTTATAAGCCCGTATGGTTTTTACCAGATTCTCGTACTGTTCCGCAATGGTCACAGTCCATCGCCTCCGTTTCGTGCGGCGCAGCCGTGCAGCCGCATCAGATAGGGGCAGGCGTTCAGGTCCACCTTCCCCTGGATGGGATTCAAGGAAAGCGTCACGGTCTCATCGCCGTCCGCCAGGGACAAAAGCCCCCGCTCGGCAAAGACCCGCACCGCAAGGCCCGCCCGGAGAAAGCTCTCCGTGCCGCCGCCCTGGGACGCCAGGCGCCGCAGGAAGGGCAGGCGCTCCGTCTCCAGCTTGCCCTGGCGCAGCCGCCGCTCCAGCGCCACCCAGAAGGCGGCGAACTGTTCCCGGGACGCGCCCAGCCGGGCGGTCTCCTGGGCGGTGAGGCGGCCGCCGCCGGTGAGCCGGTCCAGAAGCTCCAAATCGGCGGCCTCATGACGGCTGGGGGTCAGAGAGGGACGGATATCGATCAGCTGCAGCTGCAGCGTGGTGTTGCCCCGGAAGGTATTGGCCTGCAGGTAGAAGGCCGCGTCCACCCGGCTGCCGGCGCAGATGCCGCACTCTTCCTCCGTGACGGAGAAGAAAATGGCGTCGAAGCGGCAGGTGCCCTTGGAAAGGCGCAGCTTCAGGTGCCGCCCCTGGCCCACGGGCTGGATGGAGTCCACCGTGGCCCCCAGCAGCGCCAGGGTGGGCCGGGGATTGCCGGCGCCGTAGGGCTCCAGATAGCTCAGGTGCTCCGCCTCCGAAAGGGTCATCTCCGCGGGGCAGGTGATGGCCGCGTCGATGTCCAGGCAGCTGACGGGCACCTCTCCGCCGGAGGCTGAGCGCACATAGCGGTTCATCCGCTGGCGGAAGGCGTCGATATTGCCCTCCGGGATGGTGAAGCCCGCGGCCAGCTCGTGGCCGCCGAAGCCGTCCAAGAGGTCGGCGCAGGATTCCAGCGCCGCAAAGAGGTTGAAGCCGCCGTAGGACCGGCACGAGCCCTTGCCGGTGCCGTCCTTGAGGTGGATCATGAAGCTGGGACAGGCGTATTTCTCGCTCAGGCGGGAGGCGACGATGCCCACCACGCCCTGGTGCCAGCGCTCACTGGAGAGGACCAGGGCGCTGCGCTCCTCGTTGGAAAGGCGGCCGATCTTTTCCACGGCGTCGGCGCAGATGGCCTGCTCCACCGCCTGACGCTCCCGGTTCAGCTCGCACAGCTCCTTGGCAAGCTCCTCCGCCCGGGCGGGGTCGGAGGTCTCCAGCAGGTCCGCGGCCAGGTCCGCCGCGCCCATACGCCCGGCGGCGTTGATCCGGGGCGAGAGCACGAAGCCGATCTGGATGGAGGTGATGGGCTTTCCCAGAAGCCCCGCTTCTTTCAAAAGGGCGTGTACGCCCACAAAATCCGTATGGGGCAGAGCCTCCAGTCCGCAGGAGACAATGGTGCGGTTCTCCCCCTCCATGCGCATGACGTCGGCGATGGTGCCGATGGCCGCCAGGGTGCAGTACCGGGCGAACAGGGCGTCCTCCCGGCTCTCGCCGCCCAGGGCCAGCACCAGCATGAGAGCAACGCCCACGCCGGCCAGGTGCTTGAAAGGATACGGGCAGTTGGAGCGGTGGGGGTCCACCACGGCCACGGCCGCGGGGAGGTTCTCCTTGCACTCGTGGTGGTCTGTGATGACCACGTCCATGCCCAGGGAATTGGCAAAGTCCACTTCTTCGTTGCCGGTGATGCCGCAGTCCACGGTGACCATCAGGGTGGCACCCTGGTCGTGGAGACCGCGGATGGCGTCCTCGCTGAGGCCGTAGCCGTCCTCAATGCGCCGGGGGATATACCGCAGGCACTTCACACCGCAGCTTTGCAGGTAGTCCCGCAGCAGCACGGTGGAGGTGATGCCGTCCACGTCGTAGTCGCCGAACACGGCGATGGTCTCTTTCTGGCTGATGGCCCGCTGGATGCGCTCGACAGCCTTGTCCATGTCCTTGAGGAGCATGGGCGAGTGAGTCAGCTTGCGGGACCGCTCCAGAAACTCCGCCGCGGCTTCCGCCGAGGTGATGCCCCGGGCGGCCAGCACCGTGGACAAAAGGCACGGATAACCGGCGCTGCGCAGAAGGGCCACGTCCCGCTCATCCGGCGTGCCGATGTTCCATTTTTGAAATTTCACAGGAAGCGCCCTCCTTTCCAGATGTGTACAATACGCCACAATAACTATTCTATTATAGCAGATGCGGTGGCGCAGGTAAAGGAAAAATGTGAGCAAAACCCAGAGGTTTCCTGCTTCTTTCCGGGATTCGACAGGGTATATTTGACGCAAGTGCCAAATTTTGATACAATAGCGCTCGTGAATTTTCCACGAAAAAGGAGACGAGCCATGAAAAACCGTTTTTCCCGCTTCCTTGCCGGCATGCTGGCCGCCTTGACCGTGCTGTGCGCCGCCCCCGCGGCCCGGGCCGCAGGCTTTGCGGACGTACCGGCCGACAGCTGGGCGGCGGAGGCGATCTACCGGGGCGTGGAGCTGGGGCTGTTCCAGGGCCAGAGCGCCGACCGCTTCGGCATGGGCCAGCCCATGACCCGCGCGGCTTTTGTGACGGCCATGTGCCGCCTGTTCGGCTGGGAACTGGTCACGCCGGAGACCCCCACCTTCCGGGACGTGCAGGACCCGGACGCCTGGTATTACTCCGCGGTGGAGACCGCCTATGTCCACGGCGCCGTCACCAATCAGACGGATACCTTCCGCCCCGGCGACCCCATCACCCGGGAGGAACTGGCGGTCATGCTGGTGCGGGCCCTGGGCTACGGCACCATCGCCGGCCTTGCCCAGGATCTGCCCATGCCCTTTAAGGACGTGGCTACCGGTGCCGGCTATCTGGCTATGGCCTATGAGCTGGGCATCGTCAACGGCACCTCCAAGACCACCTTTTCCCCGGAAAAGACGGCCACCCGGGAGCAGGCGGCCGTCATGCTCATGCGGGTCTATGATGCCTGCCACACGAACCCTGGCCTGGTGGGTGTCTGCTCCGGTGACGGCACCGGGGACTGGAGCAGCTATGAGGCTGTGGCCCTCACCGGTGGACGCCTTACCTACGGCACCGCCGTTCAGATGGCCCGCCCGGCAGCCGAGCGGGAGCAGGCATTTTTGACGGCTGTCCGCGCTGCCGGAGCCAAGGCGCTGCTGCATGTGACTGCCAGCGGCTCTGTGCTGAACCACAATGCCGCCGAGCTGGCGGCGGCTGTGGCGGACGCTGCGGCGGACGGAGGCTACGACGGCGTATATCTGGATATCCCGGTCTCCGGCGAAAAGCAGGAGGCGGCCCTCACCGCCCTGGCCCAGGCGCTGGACGGGGCGCTGGGAGAGCGCAGCCTCTACGTGGCGGCGGACGCCCCCGCCTGGGGCGAGGGTACGTCCGGCGCGCTGGATTACGAGGCCCTGGGCAGCGCGGCAGACTGCCTGGTGGTGCGGGTGCAGGCCTATGAAAAAGAGGCGGACGGCTTTGTGACGGCCCCTCTGGAGCCGCTGGAAGAGGTGTATTACGCCCTTTCCCGCCTGCGCACGAAGGTGGACAAGAGCCGGCTCTGCCTGCTGCTGACCACCACCGCCAGCGCCTGGGAGGGCGGCCGGGAGCGGGCCATGGACGGCGCGGAGGTGGAGGCGCTGCTGGCAGACCATGCCCACACCCAGTCCTATTACGCCCAGCGCTATGCCTGCGCCTATCTGGTACAGCAGACCAGCGGCTCCTGGCCTCTGACGGTCTGGTATCTGGACGACGAGAGCGTGCGGGAGCGGACGCGCATGTGCGCGTTTTTGGGGGTGGACCGTGTGTGTCTGAGCGACACGGACGCCGCCTCCAGCCTCTTCTGGAAAGGGCTTTCCTGAAAAGAAAAAAGACGGGCCGAAAGGCCCGTCTTTTTTTATGGGTGGATTACAGGAACTTCTGCATACCGTCCGTAGCGGCGGAGACGTCCGCGCTGATGGAGACGGTGAACTTGATGTTGTTCTGCTCGCCGAACAGATCCAGCCAGTTCAGGAAGTTCTCGGTATCGCTGCCGATTTCCCCGCCGACGATCTTGAAGAGATTGTCGATAAACACGTGGGAGATGTCGTAGTTGCCCGCATAGAGGCCGCTGATAAAGCCGCGCAGCAGGTCGTAGCTGTTCAATTTATATTCCTGGGCGTCAATGAGACGGATATGATAGTGGATATCATACGTCAGATTGCGGTTGGCCTCGATGCAAACCACGTTGCCGGGCTCGTCCTTCGCCGAATTGTTGATCAGTTCGATGAGCCGCTTGGTCTTACCGGAACCCTTCACGCCCATAATCAGTCTGACCATAGTAATCACTCCTGTCAAATAGAATCGCCGGGGGGATGGTTATCCTGTGTTCAGCATAGCATAAGATCCTGTAAAAAACAATGCAAAAAAGCAAATTCAATCTTTGTTCACAATAGGCATTGACAAGCCGGTGACAAAGTGCCTCACTGGGCCAGCTTTGCCTCCAGCTCTGCCCGGCGGTCCTCATAGCCGGGCTTGCCCAGCAGGGCGAACATGTTCTTCTTATAGGCCTCCACGCCGGGCTGATCGAAGGGGTTCACGTCCAGCAGGTAGCCGGACAGGCCGCAGGCGTACTCGAAGAAGTAGATGAGCTGACCCAGGGCGCGGGGCGTCTTGCCGTCGGCCTCCACGATGATGTTGGGCACGCCGCCCTCGGTGTGGGCGAGCAGGGTGCCCTCCATGGCCTTGTCCCGGATGAAGTCCATGTCGGTGCCGGCCAGGAAGTTCAGGCCGTCGCCGTCCTGGGCGTCGGTGGGCACGGCCAGCCGGGCGTGAGAGGCGCCCAGGCGTACCACCGTCTCAAACATGAGCCGGCGGCCCTGCTGGATGTACTGGCCCATGGAGTGCAGGTCCGCGGTGAACTCCACGCTGGCGGGGAACAGGCCCTTGTCGTCCTTGCCCTCGCTCTCGCCGTAGAGCTGCTTCCACCACTCCAGCATGAAGCGGAAGGCGGGGTCGTAGCAGGCCAGCAGCTCCACGGAGCGGCCGGAGCGATAGAGCTCATAGCGGATGGCGGCATAGCGCCAGGCGGGGCAGTCGAAAGAGGCGTCCGTGGTGCAGCGGTCCATCATCTCGGCGGCGCCGGCCATCAGCTCGCTGATGTCCACGCCGGCCACGGCGATGGGCAGAAGGCCCACGGCGGTGAGCACGGAGAAGCGGCCGCCCACCTCGTCGGGCACCACGAACGTCTCCCAGCCCTCGGCGTCGGCCAGGGACTTCAGGGCGCCCCGGGCCTTGTCGGTGGTGGCATAGATACGGCCGCGGGCGCCCTCCTTGCCGTACTTCTTCTCCAGAGCTTCCCGGAAGAAGCGGAAGGCCACGGCGGGCTCGGTGGTGGTGCCGGACTTGGAGATCACGTTGACGGAGAAGTCCTCATCCTCCACCAGCTCCAAAATCTCCTGCAGGGCGTCGGCAGAGAGGCCGTTGCCAGCAAAGTAGATGTTGGGGGTGTCCTTCTTCTTGAGGTTGTAGTTGGGAGAGCACAGGCAGTCGATCACGCCCCGGGCGCCCAGGTAGGACCCGCCGATACCGATGACCACCAGGGCCTTGGAATCGCTGCGGATCTTGGCGGCGGCTGCCTGGATCCGGTCGAACTCAGCCTTGTCGTAGTCACGGGGCAGGTGCACCCAGCCGGTGAACTCACCGCCCAGGCCGTTGCCGGCCTGGAGCATGTCGTGGGCCCGCTTCAGACGAGGGGCCAGGGCCGCCTCGTAGGGCATGGGCAGGAAGGATTTCATATGGAACAGCTTGACATCCAGCATGGTAACAAGTCCTTTCTTATGTACTGGCCAAAATGGCCACATTCAAACTGAGTATAGCATTTCCATCATGTGACAGCAAGAGAAAACCGTCGCGCAGGGCCGAAAACCATCATCCGCCCAGAAATGCCAGACGCAGAAGCCGGGTGAACATCTGGGAAAAGGTCACCCGCGCCACGTCCTCCCCGGCCACGATGGGGATCTGGGCCACGGTCTCCTCCCCTGCGGTGACGGTGAGGGTGCCCAGTGTGTCGCCCCGGGCCACCGGCGCGGCAACCGTCTCCGCCAGCTCCACGGACTGGCTCAGCTGTCCGGCCTTGGCCTTTTCCAGCAGCAGCGCCGTTCCCTCCCCCAGCACCGGCTGCACCGTGGCCTGGGTGCCCAGCTCCACGGGGATGGGCGGCAGGGCCTCCTGGGGCACGATGTTCTCCAGGGCGTAGGTGGAAAAGCCGTAGCTGAGCAGGGCCTTGGCGTCGTCGAACCGCTGGGCAGAGGTGGGGGCCTTCATGATGACGGAGATCAGCTCCATGCCGTCCCGCTCCGCCGTGCCGGAGAGGCAGTAGAGAGCGGAGTCCGTGGAGCCGGTCTTGAGGCCCGTGGCGCCCTCGTAAAAGCGGATAAGCTTGTTGGTGTTCACCAGCTCCGACTTCCCGTCCCGCAGGGAGTCCATCCAGATGGTGGTGTAGTTGCGGATGTCCGGGTGGTTCAAAATGAGCTCCCGGCTCATGAGGGCGATGTCCCAGGCAGAGGTCACATGCCCCTGGGCGGGCAGGCCCGTGGCGTTTTTGAAGGTGGTGTCGTTCATGCCCAGCTCCGCCGCCCGCTGGTTCATCTTCTCCACAAACGCCTCCTCGCTGCCGGCCACGGCCTCCGCCAGGGCCACGGCGCAGTCGTTGGCGGACACCACGCATACCGCCTTGAGCATGTCGTCCACGGTCATCTGCTCGTTTTCCTCCAGCCAGATCTGGCTGCCGCCCATGGAGCAGGCGTGGGCGGAGGCGGTGACCACCGTGTCGTAGCTCAGCTGCCCGGCGTCGATGGCCTCCATGGTCAAAAGCAGCGTCATGACCTTGGTGACGCTGGCAGGCTCCAGCTTGGCGTGGGCGTCCTTTTCGTAGAGCACGGTGCCCGTCTCCTTTTCCATCAGCACCGCCGAGGGCGCCGATACCTCCAGAGCGCCCGCGCTGACGGTGAGCATCATGGCCGCGCACAACGCCGTCAAAAATCGCTTCATGTCCATTCCCCCTTGCAGCAGTGGTACAGTGTATGCGCCCGGGGAGGCGTCCATGCCGCCATTTTTCGTGTTGCATTTTCATGGAAGGTCTGCTATAATACCACACAGGCTCGCGGCTATAGTTCATCGGTAGAACGGCAGCTTCCCAAGCTGCATAGGTGGGTTCGACTCCCATTAGCCGCTCCATAAAAATAACCGCACCGAAAGGTGTGGTTATTTTTATGGATACCGTGGGCAATTAGAATGCTCGGCGGAAGCACCCGCAAGGGATACGCCGCATCCGTAAGGCGGCAAAGCCGTCAACGGCTGCGCAGTGAATTCCGCCTCCGCCAAGGTTTTCACTTATGGTGAAAACGCTTGTACGGCGCAAAAGCGCCGCCCCACTGTGTGGGACCCCAAGTCCTACCAGCATTTATACTGTTGCGATGTTCCACGTCGGAGCAAGCGTCATATCGCTTGCTCCGACGTGGTTTTTATAAGTCAGAGCGCGCTCGTTTTGCTGCTCCTCCTTTCCGGCCCAACCCGAAGAAAGGCAAAAAGAAAGACACGCCGCAAGGCGTGTCTTCTTTTGCTTGATGATGTTATCCCTCGTAGTTTTCCATGCGCCAGACGATGGCGGAGAGCTGGCCGCGGGTGAGGGTGTTGCCGGGCTTGAAGGTGCTGGTGCCGTTGGAGAAGTAGCCCTGCACGATGCCCGCGGCGCTGAGGGCCTGGACATAGATGTCGGACGTGTCGGTGAAGGGCTTCACGCTGGACAGGTCCGAAGTGGACAGCTTCATGGCCTTCGCTGCAATCTGGGCCACCGCCAGACGGGTGATGGGAGCGTCCAGATTCACGCTGCCGCTGATGAGCTTGTCGTTTTTGGCCTTGGTCAGGTAGCCGCTGGCCCAGTGAGAGCCGGTGGGATTCTGGGTGCTGTATCCGGCTGCCAGCATGATGAGCTTGAGGGCCTGGCCGTAGGTGACGGTGTTGTCGGGACGGAAGGAGCCGTCGGCATAGCCATCGATCACGTCGGCGTCGCTCATTTCCACCACGTACTTATAGCACCAGGTGGAGGAGTTCACGTCCTTGAACTTGGGCACGGACTTGACGATGCCCAGGCACAGCTTGCCGCTGGCGATGGCATTGCCGGTGGAGCTGTACGCCACATAGGGGATCTCCACGGAGCCGGTGTAGCTGCTGGCGGGCACAAAGCGCAGCTGGCTGATGGACTGGCTGCCGGAGGAGGTGGTGTACTTGGTGGAGGTGTTGGCCTTGGTGGAAGTGCCGCTGCCCACATAGATGGTGCCCTCGGAGGAGGCGGGCAGCTCCAGGAGCTGGATGCTTCCCATGGTCATGCCGGTGCCCTTGGACACGGCGCTGGACAAGGACGAGGACGGGAAGCTGACAGAGGAGCCCCGGGTGGTCACGCCGTAGACCTCAGGCATGGTGGCCAGGGTGACGGAGATGAGCACGGTGCCGGAGACGGCCTTGGAGCCGCTGCCGTAGGCGGTGAAGCCGATGGCGGGGCAGTAGTTGAAGCCGTTGGGCGTGAAGGTCAGCTCGCTGAGGGCGTAGTCCGACGTGGAGTCCGGGCTGAAGTAGAACTTATAGCCGGAGCAGTTGCTGGAGGTCAGCTGGACGGGCTTTCCGTACTTGCTGGCGTTGTAGTAATCGTAGTTGAGGGTGCCGGAGGCGGGCAGGGAGTTGAACACCACATAGTTCAGCGTCTCGTTGGGATACTTCTCCTTGAAGAACCGGGCAAAGTCGTTGTGGTTGAGCTGCACGGAGCTGCTGTAGGTGGTGTAATAGAGAATGTTGCCCTCGCCTGCCACAGTGGTGGTCTTGGGGCGGATGGTCATGGTGCCGTCCACATATGTGCTCGTGTCATACCAGACGGTGAAATCCAGCTCCACGGTGCCGGAGAAGTCCTTGTCGGCCACAAAGGTCAGCTCGTCCAGATCGTAATCGCCGTATTCGTCGTCGTTGTAGTAGAACTTGTTCTCGGACAGGTCATCCTTGGAAAGGCGCTCTTCGTCCCGGCCATCGTAATCGTAGTAAATATAGCCGTTGGAGGACTTATAGGAGCTGTCGGGATCAAAGGTGACCCAGCGGGGCGTCTTGTCGTACTCCTCTTCAAAGTAGTCCTTAAAGTCGCTGCGGCTGAGCTTTACAGTCTCACCGGCGGACACGGTGTAATCAATGTCGCCCTTTTCGGCCTCTTCTTCGTCCACATCGCCGATGCGGATCTCCAGCACGCCGTCCAGATCTTCGTCATCGCCGTAGGCGGTGAATTCCAGACGGACCACGGAGCCATCCGCATCCTCATCGGCCACGAAGGTCAGATAGTCAATGGCATAGGAGGCGGAACGAGAGTACTTGAACTCGTAATCCTCCATGTCGTCCTTGCTGATGCGCTCTTCCTCATCGCCCTTGTAGTCATAATAGAGGTAGCCGTTGGAGGACTTGTAGGAGCTGTCGGGATAGAGCACCACATAGTCGAAGGTGTCGTCATCGTACTCGTCTTCAAAGTACTCCTTGAAGTCGCCCCGGTCGAAGTCCACGGTGTCGTCCGGGTCCACTTCGTAGACGATGTCGGCCTTGCTGGAGCTGGAGCCACGGCCGATCTTGATCTCCAGGGTGGTGTCCACCTCGTTGTCCTCTCCGTAGAGGGTGCAGTCAATGACCAAGGTGCGGTTGCCGGCATCCTCGTCGGCCACGAAAGTCAGCTTATCCAGAGGATAGGAACTGGAGTTGGAATACTCGAAGTAATTGTCGGTCAGGTCATCCCGGTCCAGACGCTCCTCGTCGCTGCCCTTGTAGTCATAGTAGATATAGCCCACGGAGGACTTGTAGGAGCTGTCGGGATAGAAGTCCACATAGTCGAAGTCGTCGTCGTACACATCCTCATACACGTCCCGGAAATCCGTGCGGGAAAAGCCCACAGACTCGCCGGGCTTGACCTCATAGACGATAGAGTCGGCCTGGTTGGAGACGGTGTACAGGGCATAGTAGGTAGTGCTGGAGGTAAGTACGGTCCGGCTGACCTCAGAGGAGGTCAGATAGGACTGACCGTTATAAATGGCGGAGGAGCCGGGGTTGCTGGTGGTCCAGCCCTTGAAGGTATAGGTCTTGCCGCTGGAGGACTTGGACGGGGTGCCGGGATTGGAGGGGGCGTTCCCCTTCTTGATGCTCTGGGTGCGATAGGTGGAAGAACCGTTCTTGAAGGTGACGGTGATCGTGGGATCGGGCATGGAGTAGCCGCAGGTATCGCACTTGAGGTCGTTGTTCAGATCCACGTGGCCGCCCAGGTTGTCCTTATAGCCGCACACGGTGCACTGATCCCAGTGGTTGCTGGAATCGGACTTCATGCCGCCGCTGTACTGGTGGGCTTCATGGGCGGTCTGTGCGCCGCAGTCCGTGCACTTTTTCCAGTGAGAAGAGCCGTTGGTCTCATAGGCTGAAGGCCAGCTGTGATTAGCCTCCTGGGTGGCGGAACAGCCGCTGACCAGGCAGGTGCGCTGGTGCTGCTGGTCATTGAGCTTCTGCCAGGCGCCCCAGCTGTTGTGGCCGCAGTCTGCGGCCAGAGCTGTGGGCATCAGAGACAATACCAGCACAGCGGACAGCATCAGCGCAGGAAGCCTTCTTTTCAAAAAGCGTTTCATAAGTTTCCCTCCATCTCTTCCATGCGTTGGGTAAATTGGTATGCTTTCTTCCTGCTTGTACCATAGCGGAAAAGCGCTTTGAAATCATGAACAAATTATGAACAAGCCTTGCTTTCCTGTTATTTCCGGAAAAGTATTTTTCTTCCTACGGAAAAATGGGTATCTCATAGGAAATTCGGCGTTTTTTTCCACTTTTTCCTTTACAAATAAAATTCCTTCCAGTATAATACTATGGCTAATGAAATTCTACAGAAACGGAGAAGCGCCATGGCTCTGATCGAATACGACGAATACAAGCAGAAGCTGCGGGATCTTGGCCCGGAGCTTACGAAGCTCGCTGCCGCGCTGGATGTGGACAGTGCCCGCCAGGAGGCCCAGCGCCTGGAGGACGAGACGGCGCAGGACGGATTCTGGAATGACCTGGAGCGGTCCCAGAAGGTGCAGATGCGCCTCAAGCAGCTGCAGAACAAGGTCACCCGTCAGGAAAAGCTGGTGAGCGAGTGGGAGGACCTGAACGCCCTTTGCGAAATGGGTCAGGAGGCCGAGGACGAGGAGCTCCTCGCGGAGCTGAAGGAGGGCTTTGCCCGCCTGGAGGAGAAGATCGAGGAGACCCGGATGACCACCCTGCTCTCCGGCGAGTACGACAGCTCCAACGCCATTTTGCAGTTCCACGCCGGCGCCGGCGGCACCGAGGCCCAGGACTGGGCCCAGATGCTCTACCGGATGTATACCCGCTGGGCGGAGCGCCACGGCTTTGTCTACAAGATCCTGGACTATGAAGACGGCGACGAGGCGGGAATCAAGTCTGCTGCCATCTCCATTGAGGGCGAGAACGCCTATGGCCTTTTGAAGAGCGAAAACGGCGTGCACCGTCTGGTGCGCGTGTCCCCCTTTGACGCCAACGCCCGGCGGCAGACGTCCTTTGCCGCTGTGGAGGTCATGCCCGAGCTGGAGAACGATGACACCATCGAGATCCGGGACGAGGATATCGAAATGCAGGTCTACCGGGCCAGCGGCGCCGGTGGCCAGCACGTCAACAAGACCTCCTCTGCCGTGCGCCTCATCCATAAGCCCACGGGCATCGTGGTGGCGTCCCAGCAGGAGCGCAGCCAGTTCCAGAACAAGGATAACTGCATGAAGATGCTGCGGGCAAAGCTCCTGGAGCTCAAGGCTCAGCAGCATGCCGAGAAGATCAGCGACATCAAGGGCGTGCAGATGAAGATCGAGTGGGGCAGCCAGATCCGCTCCTATGTCTTTATGCCCTACCAGATGGTCAAGGACACCCGTACCGGCTACGAGACGGGCAACATCGACAATGTGATGGACGGCGATCTGGACGGCTTTTTGAACGCGTACCTCACCCAGCTGGCCACCGGCGAGCTGAAGAAGTGACGCAGCGCGGCTGCATGCGGCCGTAATTTTGAATGTGCCAGAAAAAAGGCGCGGCTTTTCAAGGCCGCGTCCTTTTTATCGGAATGCAAGAAAGGAGAAATAAAATGCAAGACAAAAGAGAAGGCGCAGCGCCTCAGGAAAACAAAATGGGCGTGCTGCCGGTTGGCCGGCTGCTGGCCAGTATGGCCATCCCCATGATGATCTCCATGCTGGTACAGGCGCTGTACAACGTGGTGGACAGCGTGTTCGTGGCCCAGATCAGCGAGGACGCCCTCAATGCCGTGTCCCTGGCGTTTCCGCTGCAGAACCTGATGATCGCCGTGGGCGCGGGCACCGCTGTGGGCATCAATGCCCTGCTCTCCCGGTCCCTGGGTGAGAAGAACCAGGCCATGGCGGACCGGGCGGCCAACACGGGTATCTTCCTCTCCCTGTGCAGCTTTGTGGTGTTCGCCCTCATCGGACTGTTCCTCTCCCGGCCCTTCTTCGTGGCCCAGGCCGCCGGCGAGGATGTGATCGTCAACTACGGCACCCAGTATGCCACTATCTGCCTGGGCTGTTCCATCGGCGTTTTCTGCCAGTTCTGCTTTGAACGTCTGCTCCAGTCCACGGGCCGCACGTTCTTCGCCATGTGCACCCAGCTGGTGGGCGCCCTCATCAACATCGTGCTGGACCCCATCCTGATCTTCGGCTTGCTGGGCGCGCCCCGGATGGAAGTGGCCGGCGCGGCGGTGGCCACCGTGGCCGGTCAGATCGTGGCCGCCATTCTGGCTCTCATTCTGAACCTGCGCTGCAACCCCGATGTCCACATCCACCCCAGCCAGGTCCGCTGGGATGGCCGCGTGGTGCGGGAGATCTACCGGGTGGGCTTCCCCTCCATTGTCATGCAGTCCATCGGCTCCGTAATGGTGTTCGGCATGAACAAGATCCTCTTCTCCTTCACCAAGACGGCCACCGCCGTGTTCGGCGCCTACTTCAAGCTCCAGAGCTTCGTGTTCATGCCTGTGTTCGGCCTGAACAACGGCATGGTGCCCGTGGTCAGCTACAACTACGGCGCCGCCCGGCTGGACCGGGTGAAAAAGACGGTCAAGCTCACCATCATCACTGCCACGGCCATCATGGCGGTGGGCTTTGCCATCTTCCAGATCGCGCCGGAGCAGCTGCTGGCGTTCTTCAACGCCTCCGAGGAGATGGCGTCCATCGGCTCCGTGGCGCTGCGCATCATCAGCTTCTCCTTCCTGCTGGCCGGCTTCGATATCATTGCCGGTTCCGTGTGCCAGGCCATCGGCAACCCCTTCTACAGCCTGATCGTGTCTGTGTGCCGTCAGCTGCTGGTGCTGCTGCCTGTGGCGTGGCTGCTGTCCCTCACCGGACGGCTGGAGCTGGTGTGGCTGGCCTTCCCCGTGTCTGAGTGCGTGTCTTTGACCCTGAGCATCATCTTCCTGCGTCGGACCATGCGCGCTGTGGAACAGCGGCTGGGCGGCGCCCAGGCGTAAGCGCCACTCATAAACATAAAAAAGCGCGTCCGATCATTCGGACGCGCTTTTTTGCGCATGGAGTCAGGAGTCCAGGAAGGTCTGGGGGTCCACGGCGTCGCCGTCGCAGGTGACGGCAAAGTGCAGGTGAGGCCCGGAGGCGGATTCTGCGGCGGCAGTGGTGCCCACGGAGCCGATGATCTGACCGGCGGAGACGGTATCGCCTTTGGCCACGGTGGGCTGGGCCTGGAGATTGGCGTAGGTGGTCTGGTAGCCGCCGGCGTGCTCGATGACCACGGTGGTGCCCATCAGGGGATCGTCCTCCACGGCCAGCACGGTGCCGGCGCTGGCGGAGAGCACGTGGGTGCCCGCCTGGGCAGCGATGTCGATGCCGTCGTGGGTGCGCCAGTCGTCCAGAGTCTCGTTATACGTCAGCTGGTCCACGGAGAAGGCGGAGACCACCTCCCCCTGCAGAGGCGAGACCACCAGATGGGGCGCCTCCGCCACCACGGGGATGGTGTCGTCCACGGTGACGGGCTCTTCCGGCATGGCCACCACCGGCGTCTGCACTTCCTCGGGCTCTTCCGGCTCTGGGGTGATCTCCTCTTCCGGCTGGGTCTGGGCAGGCAGCGCCGCCGGGGCTGCGGACTCCTGGGCAGGTTCTTCTTCCTGGACGGCAGGGCTGTCCAGCAGCAGGAAATAGCCGCCTGCCGCCGCAGCCAGCAGGCAGATGCTCAGCGTCACATAAAATCCGGCGCCGCTGAGTGCGCCTTTGAAACGGTCTTTCATGAAAGCATCCTCCCTCATATGGAACTTGAGGGAAGTATGGACGCTTTTTCCCAAAAATATACAAGGCACGGCCATTTGGCCGTGCCTTGTGTGGCTTTTATTTTACGATCAGCGTCTTGCCGTCCATCTCGGGAGGACAGGCCAGGCCCATCACGTCCAGCATGGTGGGGGCGATGTCCGCCAGGCGGCCGCCCTCGCGCAGCTCCGTTCCCGCACCGCAGAGGATGAAGGGCACGGGGTTGGTGGTGTGGGCGGTCATGGGAGAGCCGTCCGCCTCCTCCATCTGCTCGGCGTTGCCGTGATCGGCGGTGATCATGGCGATGCCGCCCATCTTCAGCGTGGCGTCCACTACCTTGCCCACGCACTCGTCCACGGTCTCCACGGCCTTCACCGCCGCGTCGAACACGCCGGTGTGGCCCACCATGTCGCAGTTGGCAAAGTTGAGGATCACCATATCGTAGGCGCCGGACTCGATGCGCTCCACGCACTTTTCCGTCACCTCAGCGGCGCTCATCTCCGGCTGGAGGTCATAGGTGGCCACCTTGGGAGAAGCCACCAGCACCCGGTCCTCGCCGGGGAACACGGTCTCGCAGCCGCCGTTGAAGAAGAAGGTCACGTGGGCGTACTTCTCCGTCTCGGCGATGCGCAGCTGGGTCATGCCCATCTGGCTGAGGTATTCGCCCAGGCCGTTTTTCACAGTGATCCGGGGGAAGGCCACCTCCACGTTGGGCATGGTGGCGTCGTACTCCGTGTTGCACACGAAGGTCAGGGGGAAGATCTGGCGGGTGAAGCCGTCGAATGCGGGGTCCACCAGCGCGCGGGTGATCTCCCGGGCCCGGTCGGGCCGGTAGTTGAAGAAGATCACGCTGTCGTTGTCGGAGATGGTGCCCTCGGTGTCGCAGACCACGGGCTCCATAAACTCGTCGGTGATGCCGGCGGCGTAGGAGTCCTTCACGGCCGCCACGGGGACGGGGTTGAAGGCCTTGCCCTCGCCGTAGACCATGGCGTCATAGGCAAGCTCCAGACGGTCCCAGCGCTTGTCCCGGTCCATGGCGTAGTAGCGGCCCATGACGGTGGCGATCTTGCCTACGCCGATCTCCCGGCAGGCCTCCACGGTCCGGGCCACGAAGTCGGCGCCGGAGGTGGGAGACACGTCACGGCCGTCCAGGAAAGCGTGGATATACACCCGCTCCAGCCCCCGCTCCTTGGCCATCTTCAAAAGGGCGAACAGATGGTCCAGGTGGGAGTGGACGCCGCCGTCGGACAAAAGGCCCATCAGGTGCAGCGCAGTGCCGTTTTCCTTGCAGGCGTCCATGGCGTGGCAGTAGGCGGGGTTTTGGAAAAAGTCCCCGTCGGCGATGGCCTTGGAGATGCGGGGCAGGTCCTGGAACACCACACGGCCGGCGCCGATGTTGGTGTGGCCCACCTCGCTGTTGCCCATCTGTCCGTCGGGCAGGCCCACGTCCAGACCGGAGCAGCGCAGCGTGGTGTGGGCGCACTCCCGGAAGAACTGGTCCAGCCGGGGGGTGTTGGCCACGCGCACGGCGTTGCCCACCGTGCCGGAGCTCATACCGAAGCCATCCATGATGATCAGAGTAGTCGGTGTTTTATTCATAGTAAAAAAACGTCCTCATTTCGCTCTCGGGCGCCGCTCGGGGCGTCCGGCCTATTCAGGAAAGCGGGGGGAATGGTTCCCCCCGCAGACCGCGGCTTACTCCTGGTTGGCAGCGTTGATGATGTCCACGAACTGCTCGGGCTTCAGGGCGGCGCCGCCGATGAGGCCGCCGTCGATGTCGGGCTGAGCCAGCAGCTCGGCAGCGTTCTTGGGGTTCATGGAGCCGCCGTACTGGATGGTGACGGCGCGGGCCACGCGGGCACCGTACAGGGAGCGGATGGTGGCGCGGATGTTGCCGCAGACCTCGCCGGCCTGCTCGGCAGTGGCGGTCTTGCCGGTGCCGATGGCCCAGATGGGCTCATAGGCGATGATGCAGCGGCGCAGCTTGTCGGCGGGCACGCCGTACAGAGCGCTCTTGACCTGCAGGGCGATCCACTCGTTGGTCACGCCGGTCTCACGCTGCTCCAGGCTCTCGCCCACGCAGATGATGGGGCTCATGCCGGCGTTGAGCACGGCGTGGACCTTCTTGTTGACGGTGGCGTCCGTCTCGCAGAAATACTGCCGGCGCTCGCTGTGGCCCACGATGACGTACTTGACGCCCAGGTCCTTGAGCATGTCGGCGGAGACCTCGCCGGTATAGGCGCCCTTCTCCTCGAAGTAGACGTTCTCAGCGCCCACAGAGATCCGCAGGTCCTTGAAGACCTTGGCGGCGGTCTGGATGTTGCAGGCGGGGACGCAGATCAGCGTCTCGCACCACTTGGCGCGGGGCATGATCTTCTTGATGTCCTCGGCAAACTTCTTGGTCTCGGTGGCGGTCATGTTCATTTTCCAGTTGCCGGCGATGACGGTCTTGCGATATCTGCGATTCATGGTTACATTACTCCTTTATGTCTATATCATGCGCTGTGGGCGCAGCAAAGAGATTACGTGGCGCTCCGCAGGAGGCAAACCACTATTTTATACAGGATTTCGGGGAATTTGTCAAGAAAATGCGGGCATTTCCAAACTTTTTTTCAAAAAGCGGGGCTGCGCCGGGAAAGCGGCACGATGGGAGGCTCCGGCAGGGGGCTCCCATCGCTTAGCCGCGACGGTGGACAGGCGGCGGAAGAACTTATTTATCCAGCAGGCAGGCCACGCCGGGAAGCTCCTTGCCCTCCATGAACTCCAGGCTGGCGCCGCCGCCGGTGGAGATGTGGGTCATCTTGTCGGCATAGCCCAGCTGCTGCACGGCTGCGGCGCTGTCGCCGCCGCCGATGATGGTGATGGCGTTGGTCTTGCTCAGAGCCTCGGCCACAGCCTCGGTGCCCTTGGCGAAGGCGGGGAACTCAAAGACGCCCATGGGGCCGTTCCAGATAACGGTGCCGGCGTCAGCCACGGCGGTGCAGTAGAGCGCCACGGTCTCGGGGCCGATGTCCAGGCCCTGCCAGCCGTCGGGGATCTGGCCGGCCTTGACCACCTGGCTATTGGCATCGGGAGCGAACTTATCGGCGCAGACGGTGTCCACGGGCAGCAGGAGCTTCACGCCCTTGGCGGCTGCCTTTTCCACCATCTCCTTGGAGTAGTCCATCCAGTCGGCTTCCAGCAGGCTGTCGCCCACCTTGCCGCCCTGGGCGGCAGAGAAGGTGTAGGCCATGCCGCCGCCGATGATGATGGTGTCGGCGATCTCCAGCAGGTTGTTGATGACGCCGATCTTGGAGGAGACCTTGCTGCCGCCCAGGATGGCCACCAGGGGACGCTTGGGATTGGCCAGGGCGCCGCCGATGATCTCCAGCTCCTTCTGGATCAGGAAGCCGGATACGGCGGGCAGGTAGTCGGCCACGCCGGCGGTGGAGGCGTGGGCGCGGTGCACGGCGCCGAAGGCGTCGGACACATAGACCTCCGCCATGTCGGCCATGGCCTTGGCCAGAGCGGGATCGTTCTTGGTCTCACCCTTTTCAAAGCGGGTGTTCTCCAGCAGCATGATCTGGCCGGGCTGCAGTGCGGCGGCCTTGGCCTGGGCATCGGGGCCCACCACGTCCTCGGCCATGATGACATCCTTGCCCAGCAGCTCGCTCAGGCGCTTGGCCACGGGCTTGAGGCTCAGCTCGGGCACCACTTCGCCCTTGGGCTTGCCCATGTGGGAGCAGGCGATGACGGCGGCGTTCTGCTCCAGCAGGTACTGGATGGTGGGCAGGGCCGCGCGGATGCGCTTGTCGTCGGTGATGACGCCGCTGCCGTCCTTGGCCATAGGCACATTGAAGTCGCAGCGCAGCAGGACCTTCTTGCCGGCCACGTCCACGTCGCGAACAGTCTTTTTGTTGTAATTCATAAGAAACCTCCAACGGTATTATATGGTATGCGGCGCGTCTGCGCCGGGGGTCACGAACATCAGGGGGCCATTCGACCCATTTCGCCGGTGCCCAGCAAGCCGGGGAAGCCGTTTTGCCGCAGCGCCTCGTACACGCACACGGCCACGGTGTTGGAAAGGTTCAGGCTCCGGGCCTGGGAGATCATGGGCAGCCGGATGCACCGGTGGCGGAACTTCTCCCGGAAGTCCAGAGGCAGACCTGCCGTCTCCTTGCCGAAAAACAGCCAGCTGTCCGGCGAAAAGCGGGCCTCCTCGTAAGAGCGGGGGGCCTTGGTGGTGGTGAGCCAGGCGTCGGCCGCGGCCTCGGGATGCCGGGCAAACAGGTCATCCAGATTTTCGTAGTCCGCCACTTCCACCAGATGCCAGTAATCCAGCCCCGCCCGGCGCACCGCTTTTTCGCTGATGTCGAAGCCCAGCGGTTCCACCAGATGGAGCCTTGCGCCGGTGGCTGCACAGGTGCGGGCGATATTCCCCGTGTTTTGGGGGATTTCCGGCTCTACCAACACAATATTGAGCACAAAAACACACCCCCATTTCTCGCAGGGGTTATTGTACCCCATTTGTCGGATGATTTCAACCGAAATTAGGTTAAAACGGGAAAAACCAGCCAGTTTTCTTTTCCTTAGGCAAAAATGTCTTATTTTTTCTTTCATTTTCGTAAGATTTTCCCAAAATAATAGTTTGCCTTTTAACAGTCTCTTTGTTTCCGGAAAAAAATGTGCTATGATGAGCCGAGAGAAAGAGGAGGCGGTTGCGATGGAGTCACAGCGGATCGTGGTCAAGGTGGGTACTTCTACCCTCTTGCGCCCCGGCGGCGGGGCCAATCTGCGGCGGTTGGACGGCCTGGCCCGGGTGCTGTCCGACCTGAAAAATATGGGGCACGAGGTGATTTTGGTCTCCTCCGGCGCCATCGGCATCGGCGCGGGGAAGCTGGGCATGAAGGAGCGGCCCTCCGAGCTGCGCCGGAAGCAGGCCGCAGCCGCCGTGGGGCAGTGCGAGATCATGCACCTCTACGACAAGTTTTTCGGCGAATATGGCCAGACGGTGGCCCAGATCCTTCTCACCGACGAGGATGTGGATCACCCCGTCCGGGCCGAGCACCTCTCCGGCACCTTCACGGCCCTGCTGGAGCTGGGCTGCATCCCGGTGGTGAACGAGAACGACTCGGTCTCCTCCACTGAAATTGAGACCGGGCAAAAAAAGGTGCTGGGCGATAACGACACCCTCTCCGCCATTGTGGCGGGACTGTGCGGGGCCGACCTTCTGGTGCTCCTCAGCGACATCGACGGGCTCTATGACGCCGATCCCCACAAGCACCCGGACGCCAAACTCCTCCATCGGGTGGAGGCCATCACTCCGGAGATCGAAGCTCTGGCCGGAGAGGGCGGCACCCAGTGGGGGACCGGGGGTATGCACACCAAACTCACCGCCGCACGCCGGGCCATGTCCCACGGCATCGACATGGTCATCGCCAACTCCGAGCATCCGGACGACCTCTACGATATCGTAGAGGGAAAAGATGTGGGGACGCGGTTTTCGGCGAAACACCCTGCGCCGGCGCGCGGCGGGGCTCAATAACATCCTGTCCCGCAAAACCTTTTTACATACGTTTATTCTGGATGGAATGCAGGAAGGGAGTGCGTCTTTATGACCCTTTTGGAAACCCAGGGCCTTGCCGCCCGCCACGCCGCCCGGCGTCTGGCAGGCGCCTCCATGGCCGAAAAAAATGCCGCGCTGGCCGCCATTGCCGACGCCCTGACAGGGCGCAGAGAGGAATGGCTGAACGCCAACGCCCAGGATCTGGAGGCCGCCCGGGCCGCCGGGATGCGTCCGGCGCTCCTGGACCGGCTGGCGCTGGACGATGCCCGCATCGACGGGATCGCCGAGGGGGTGCGGCAGGTGGCCGCACTGCCCGACCCGGTGGGTCAGGTGGTCAAGACCACTCTGCGCCCCAACGGCCTGAAGATCGAGCAGCGCCGGGTACCGCTGGGTGTGGTGGGCATCATTTACGAAGCCCGGCCCAACGTTACCGTGGATGCCGCTGTTCTCTGCCTGAAGTCGGGCAACGCCGCCCTCCTCCGGGGGGGCAGGGAGGCCTTTCGCTCCAACAAAGCTGTCATCGGAATCCTCCGTGACGCCCTGGAGGGTACGGGCCTGTCCCGGGACTGCGTGGCGCTGGTGGAGGACACCAGCCGGCAGAGCGCCCAGGAGATGATGGATCTGACCGGGTACCTGGACGTGCTCATCCCCCGGGGCGGGGCGGGGCTCATCCGCTCGGTGGCGGCCAACGCCCATGTGCCCGTCATCCGCACGGGCGAGGGCGTGTGCCATATTTATGTCCACCGGGACGCCGACCTGGACATGGCCGCCCGCATCCTCTTCAACGCCAAATGCTCCCGCCCCTCTGTGTGCAACGCCGCCGAGTGCGTGCTCATTGACCGGGCGGTAGCCGCCGACTTTTTACCCATGGCCTGGGCCTATCTCAAGACCAAGAATGTCACCATCCACGGCGGACCGGAGGTTCGGGAGATCCTGGGCGAGGGTGTGGTTCCTGCCACTGCCGAGGACTGGGACACCGAGTACGGGGACTACCAGCTGGCGGCCAAGGTGGTCTCCGGGCTGGACGAGGCGGTGGATTTCATCGCGGTCCACTCCACCGGCCACTCTGAGGCCATCGTCACCGAAAACTACACGGCTGCCCAGCACTTCCTGGATACGGTGGACGCGGCGGCGGTGTACGTCAACGCCTCCACCCGCTTCACCGACGGCTTTGAGTTTGGGTTGGGAGCCGAGATCGGCATCTCCACCCAGAAGCTCCACGCCCGGGGCCCCATGGGGCTGGAGGAGCTCACCTCCACCAAGTACGTGGTCTACGGCTCCGGCCAGGTGCGCTGACTCCTTTCCCGGACCGGGGCGCTGCAAAAAGTCGGCCCGCGAACCTTTTGTGGTTCGCGGGCCGGCTTTTCTGATGCTGTAAGCGCTCCCGGCGGAGATTCCCGCAGCGCGGGATACGCCGGATCTGAGCAAACTGCGGGGGCGCCTCTGCCTGTGCCGAAGCTGCTCAGGCGGCGGGCTGGGCTGCGGCCCGCTGGGTGGTGATGGTCTCCAGGAGCGCGGTCACCTGCTCGGCGCTCAGTCCCACCTTCTCGGTAAGGTAGGTCTCAGCGGCCTTCTGAAGGTCGGCCTTCTTCATCTCGGCCTCGGTAGTGGTGCCGGTGAGGGTGCACAGGGTCTTGATGATGTTGCTGTTGGCGATGCGATACCACCGGTCGGAATGGTGCTCCACATGATAGTAGTTTTCATAGGAGAGCATATAGTCCTCCACGATCTCTTCCGCCTCAGCGC